>Ga0164243_10003777_pt1 | contig 24094 bp, 20 predicted proteins | sample OricompcompostOP_FD_108781 | JGI IMG/M metagenome (GOLD analysis project Ga0164243, IMG submission 108781) | Organic Plus compost microbial communities from Emeryville, California, USA - Original compost - Organic plus compost (OP) | ecosystem: Engineered > Solid waste > Mixed feedstock >...
CCTGGTGATGCTCGTTGTGACCTTTTCCTGTGGCCTCTTTGCTGCTCTTCCCGTGCCGAAAGCGCCGGTTGCACAGAGTGTCGTGGTGACGCCCACGCTTGCGCCCACTGCGACGCCCACGCTGAAGCCATCGCCTACCCCGACGCTGAAGCCGTCTCCGACGCCCACACCAAAACCGTCGCCCACTCCGACGCCATCACCCACACCGGAGCCGACGCAGCCGCCTGCGCCTACTCCTGAACCGACGCAGCCGCCCGCTCCGACCCAACCGCCTGAACCCACACAGCCACCGGCTCCGATTGGCGTGAACGGGAATCCCTGGGGCTATAATTTTGAGTCGGGCAGCCTGATCTATTCGCCCCCACCTGAGTTCTGTAATTATTTTGCCTGTATCAACAATTTCTACAATGGAAATGGGTATGTTGTCCAATGTAACGATGGCATGTACTCCAAATCGGGAGGCCGCCCGGGTGTCTGTTCATATCATGGTGGCGCCGGCCGAACACTGTATGCACACTAACGCGCACTGATCCCGGTACAAATGCAGCTCTGAAGCGGTTTCAGGGCTGCATGTTCGTTTGTGAGGGGAAGTCATGAGGAAAAAGGGCGATATTCTTCCATTAGGGAAAAAGATTCTGTTATACTTGAAGATGATGGAGGTGTAAGGAAGATGGGAATATCGACGGTTGAGATACGATTTCTGGCAGAAGAAGATCTTGAGCTGGTCACAAAGCGTTTTCCGTTCGGTGGGCCTGCCAAGCACGCGCAGCGGTTGCAATGGCAGCGCAATGATAGCGCCCTGTATCTGCTTGCATGGCTGGAAGGGGAACCGGTCGGGCATCTGCTGATCCAGTGGCACGGTGCGCAGAGTGTGCCGTTTTACACCGGCTGTCCTGATATTGAGGACTTTTTTGTTGCCTATGGGATGCGCTCTCAAGGAATCGGCTCTCTGTTGCTGGCACAGGCAGAGGAGCAGGCCCGACAGCGTGGCTATAGTGCGATTGGCCTGAGCGTTGCTACCAGGAATGAGCGAGCACAGGCGCTCTACAAGCGGCTCGGCTATCGACAATGGGGCCCTGGTCCCTATCTCTTGAAGGGAACCTATGTTGATGCGCTTGGCAAGCGGCAATTCTGGCAGGATGAATGCCTGTATCTGATCAGGACGTTGGACTGACGGCTTTCTCTGCGCAAATGAGCAGGAAAGCGAGCGATTCACGTGAAACCGCTCGCTCTTTCTCCCTTTTGGACCGGAACCAGGGGGATTGGTTCCTAGTCCCCATCATCGTAATGGCTCAATGATTTTATCCCTTCTAACTGCCCTGCATCACCCCAAAAAGTCCTGGAGCATTCGATCACGACACGGGTGATCGAGCTTTTTCAGCGCTCGAAACTCCATCTGGCGTACTGCCTCATGACTTAATCCAAGTTTCTTCCCTGTCTCAGTCAGGCTATGCTCACTGTTGCCATTCAGCCCGAAGCGCAGTTGTAGCACCTTTTTCTCTCGGGGTGACAGGCAATCCAGCAACTCCTGGATCTGTTCCTGTAATGTTCTGGTTAATACTTCACGCTCAGGCGAGTATACGGGATCATCTTCAAGCAGCTCACTCAGTGAGACCTCGTCATCACCTCCTTTGCGGGGCATATCCAGGCTGATGGTTTCCTGGTTGGTTGAGAGCAGATCAATCACCTCTTGCACGCTGATTTGCATTTGTTCGGCCAGCTCTTCGAGGGTGGGTTCAGCGGCCTCTCCCTGTTGCAATTTGCGGCGTGCACGCCCCAGGCGCTTGATCTCCTCGACCTTGTAGAGTGGCACGCGGATCAGGTGTGCCTGCTCGGCAAGCGCTCTCGTGATATACTGACGAATCCACCATGTCGCATACGTACTGAAACGAAAACCTTTCCGATGGTCGAATTTCTCGACAGCATGCATCAGGCCCAGGTTGCCTTCTTGAATCAGATCCATCAGATCGAGGCCAAAGCCCCTGTACTTCCTGGCAATGTGCATGACCAGCCGCAGGTTTGCCTCGATCAGACGCTGTTTCGCTTCTCTGGCTTCCTGATCATCTGTTTCTTTGCCCGAATGGAGACCGCGCCGCTTTTTTCCGGCTCTGCTTCGTTCGATGCGTTGAGCCAGACGAGCGACCTCTTCTGCTGAAAGGAGATGGACCTGTCCTATTTCATAGCGATAAAAGCGGCTGCTATCGCTGACATTGAGTGCCTCAGGATCGGCTTTCAGGCTCTTTCCTCTCTCATAAAGATAGGGTACGGTCATGATGGACTACCTCCAACCTCATAAAGCATTCAAATAGCATCTCTTTGAGAGAAAGTATACGTGGGGGTTCTTCTCATCATCTCCTAATTTGCTTCCCTGTCATTCCTGCGAGTCTTTTTCTACCGGATGCTGGTAGCGCCCTTGCCCTGACCTGATCGTTTTTGAGATGGCGCTGAACCGGGCAATCATGATTCGAGAGAAGGGTAGAACAGGGGAAAACAGTTCTATCAATTCTACAGGTATTCTCTGTTCTTCCTCGCAGCATGAGAGGTATCACAGCCAGAAGCAGGGTGAAGAGGACGCTTGTACACGGTATTTGTTTTGTCTTATACCAATCTTATATAAAAAAAGCTTGCTCATAACGGGCAAGCCAGAGAAGCGGTTCAGGGCGCTTGTAGCCGAAGCTCATGCGCCTGCTCACTCAGGAAGGTAAAGGAACTTCGGGTTGCGCTGGCCTCCACTTCTGCAAGGAGTGTTTGCGCTTCGGCGGTCCCCTGGCGGACTGCCACAGCCGCCAGGGCCAGCTTTCCCTTGAGGAGCAGTTCAGCTTCAAGGCCTGGCAGGTGCAGGGCACGTTCGATATCACGACGGGCACAGCGGAGCAGATGTTTCTGAAGTATGGGAATCGTCTCTGCCTCATCGGCCTGAATGGTGCGAAGTGTGCCCAGAACGATCAAGGCGGTTCCCAGGCAGGGGTTATTCTGGATTGCGCGGGCGGTTCTGATCGAGCGGGTAATCTGTCTGGTTGCCACCGAGAGTTTGCCCTGTTCGCCCTGCATCAGCGCGAGTTGAGCGCAGCGCATGCTGATGTAGACCTTATCGCTGTGTTGTTCGGCCAGCACAATGCTCTTCTGATACCAGCTTTCGGCCTCTTCATAGTTCTTCTGACTGGCTGCCAGCTCGCCATAGTTGCTATAGACCACGCCCATCAGCGGTGTATCGCCAATTTGTTCGGCAAGGGTACGAGCGTGCCGCAGCGCTGCCTGTGCCTCTTTTAGTCTGCCCATTTTGATCAATACATAGCTCAGATCACAGGAGACGTGACCGATCAGCCGCTTATGTTCAGCCTGCTCAAAGATGTTGCGGGCGATCGTCAGGTGTTCCAGCGCGACGCCCAGACGCCCTTCAGCCGCTGCTACCTGGCCGAGCAGGCGTCGAATATTGCCCAGATTGACCTGATCTCCCTGCAAGGTTCGTTCCAGGCGGGTGGTGAAGCCTGACGTGGGATGCTGCGTGTCTGGTTGATAGGAGAAATAATCAAGGGCGCGTTGAGCGGCTTCCCAGGCGGCGGTGTAGCGACCTTCCATACTATAGATGCTGCCCTGTTGGTAGAGCAGACGGGCCCAGGCAAAACCGGAGGTAATGCCCGCCTCACGCAGAATCTGCATGCCCTGCTCGCACGCCTGATGAGCCAGCGTCGTTTCACCTTTATTGCGCCAGGCTCGCCCCACCTCGCCGTGCAGGAGAGCCTGCTTCTGGGCCTCATATAGCGGGAGCGCATGCCCTTGAGCCTGAAGGATCTCATTGTAGAGATTATGTGCTTCCTGGAAGTTGCCGCGAATCATCAGGCATTCAGCAAGGCGTTCTTGCAGGGCAGTGCGTCGCTCGCTCTGCTGATCCAGCTTTTCGAGGTAATGGAGCGCGAATTGATAGTGTTTCTCTGCCTCAGCAAAGGCTGAGAGCGCCTGTGCATGGTCGCCTGCAATCTCGGCATAGTGAACGATCCGGGCAGGCTCGGCATCGCCTCTGATGAGATGATGCACGATCGCGGCGGCCACTTCGTCGGTGCGTCCCTGATACATCTCTTCGAGGATGGTGGCGGCGCGCTGATGGAGCCGGGCGCGACGGATACGTGAGAGTGCTTTATAGAGATGATCGACCATCAATGGGTGCCAGAAGTGATAGGTGATCCTGCTGCCGCTGCCTTCTTCGATCAGCACGCCGGATTGCAGCGCCTCTTCGAGCTGTTCCAGCAGCGTGTCTTCATCGGCGTCGTGTTCGAGGGAAGAGAGCATATGGAACTCGAAAGAGCCGCCCAGGATGGCCGCGTTGCAGAGCGTATGCTGACAGGGACGGCTCAGACGGTTGAGGCGGTGATCCAGTGCCGCCGCGATTGAGCCGGGCAGCGCTGGCGGGGTTGAGCGTGCCAGCTCTTCAGCAAAGAACGGGTTCCCGGCTGCCTTCTCCTGAATGCGTTCAACCATCTCTTCGGGCAGATGGGCAACCATTTTTCCTATTGCCTCACGTGAGAGTGGTTTCACTTGAAGCATATTTATGGTATGCTCTCGTTGCATATGAGCAATATAGTTGCGGAGCGGATGCGTCGGCGCGAGCTCGCTTTCACGGCAGGTGGCAAGCAGAAATATCGGGTAGCCATCGATATGGCGAGCAAGATAGCCGAGCAGTTCGCCGCTGCTGCTGTCAGTCCACTGGATATCATCCAGGACTATTAGTAAAGGAACGGATTGGCTGGCTTCTATCAATAGTTCCTGTGTCGCTTCCCAGAGGCGGAGCTGATCCTGTTCTGGTGAGAGTGAGGGATAGAGCGGCGGCTGTGGACCGGCCAGTTCTGGCAACAGCGCTTTAAGTGGTTGCAGCGAGGCCGAGGGCAACATCAGTTCTGGCGCGGCTTCTCCCACTGCGGGAACAGGCGTCAATAGCTTGCTGCGTAGCGTCGGGAAGAGCTCGGTTTCAACCAGCAGTTTGCGCAGTGCCTCCGTCCAGATGTGGTAGGGAATGCCGCTCTCTTGCTGATAGACGCGGCTCCAGATGACAAGCCAGCCGCGCTGACTGCCAATGCGCCCCAGTTCTTCGGCCAGACGCGTTTTTCCGATCCCGGCATCTCCAAGTAGAAACATGCATTGTGGGCGGCGCTGCGTGTAGAGCGGTACCGCACTTGAGCGACGCTGGGCAGCGCCATGCTGCTTCTCCTCAATCTCCTGGAGTAGCGCCTGAAGCTGTTGGAGCTCCTGTTCTCTCCCGACGAGGGGGTTTTGATGCGTTCGTCCGATCTGCTGGCTTCCTGTCTGGATTGGCTTCTCTGGCCTCAGGATTGGTCGTTCAGGGGGACGCTCTCTACGGGGTTGCGTTGTGAAAGGGAACCTCAGCGGGTGCCCCTGGCGAATCGCCTCGTAGATCTGCATGGTCTCCGCCGAAGGGCTCAGTTGCTCCTTTTGGAGTGCCTGGTAGAAGCGGTGATAGGCACGAATGGCCTCGCCCCGTCTTTTAAGCAGCGAGAGCGCGTAGAGAAAGCGCTGTACGGCTGGCTCATAGGTTGGGTCGGCGATAAGAATGCGGTCAAGCTGATCGAGTGCTGCCGTGGTCTCATTGCGTTTCAGGGAGAGGTCGGCCAGGGCGAGAAGCAGTGAGAGCCAGTCCTGACGGAGCTTCTGGCGCTGGCTGAGGACCCAGGGAGCGTGATGTTCTTCCGGCAGGAAATCGCCATTATAGAGCGCGATCGCTCGCCGAAGCTGGCGCTCATATTCTTCCTCGTTCGTCGATGGCGGGCGGCTGGCGAGTCGAGTGAACGCGCTGGCATCGCACCAGAGAGCAGCCTGATCTGCAAGCGAGATCCACTCATCGCTTGTCTGTAGCAGGCTGGTCGCTTTCGGACGTGAGACGCGTGGGGTCAACAGGTGTTGCAGCGTTGAGAGCGCTCTACTGAGCCGGCGGGTCGCGCTTTCGGGGTCCTCTGTGGGCCAGAGGGCGGCCAGGAGCTGCGAACGGCGGGCGCGGCGCTCGGGACTGCATAACAGATAGGCAAGCAGGGAGCGAACGGCAGGTTGCTGCCAGCCAGCTTCACTGACGGGCTGCCACTGGCGTTGGGTGCGGCGTTCCAGCCGAAAATGTCCGAATGTGAAGACGCGCACCGTCGCGCCCTCAAGCTCATCCTGAATGAGGCGGTTCGGGGATTGGGCCACTTTTTCCAGCCGTGCCTGAATCTCGGGTGGTAACTTTTTCCCGATGTAGGTTCGGGTTGTTTGCCCATTGACAGTCCGATATTCGTACCAGTAAGGGCCATGCCCGATCCCGCGACTGCACTTGCGGCACTGTGGCTTCCCGCAATAACTGATTTGCTGGCGATAGGAAACTTTGCTACTCATGGTTACTTGCCTCTTTCACCTTTGAGACCCGAAGCGATGATGCCGGAAAAACCCGTGACAGCGTATAGCCCAGTGAACAAGCAAAAGACAAACGAGAAAGATTCTCCCCGATAGTATAGCTTGTTCTTGTCATATTCCATATACTTTCTTTGATAAACATACCACATATTTCCTATTTCATCATTATTGTGGATTTTCTCCTATTACATACAGCTTTGACTCGCCTGTCAAGCGCGTTGAGCCGATAATCTGGCCCGCTTTCCGGGTCCTCCTCAGGAGCATGAAGTCCTATAGAGATGCCGATTCCAGGATCGAAAGAAGTGCATGTTTTTGTGCCCATAGTCGTCTTGCACACAGAAAATCGCTCATAGAGAGCGATTATAGAGAAGTGAGAAAATTCCTTGAGGTGTCTGTGAGTGCTTTTCTGCTGTATGAGTGGATAAATTTAAAACTATATGTATCTGTTCGAGTATAATATACATAGGTGCCCGATGAACGGCAGATGTATAGGCTCTATATACAGAGTAGAAGCCTGATTTCGCCACTATTTATGGTGAAAAAAACGGAGCTATGCAGAATCCTTTTGTGAACGCGGGTGCCAACGACTTTACTGTGAGTATTGAAAGGAGTTTCATAATGAAGCACGAGATCATTCGCGCGTGGAAAGATGCATCATATCGCAAATCCCTTTCCGTTGAGGAGCTGGAGACCCTGCCCGAGAATCCTGCTGGCATCATCGAGCTGAGCGATGCCGAGCTGAAAGCCATTCAGGGCGGTCATGACTACGATGATGACCATCATCACCATCACCACCATCGCCATCATCGCCATAGCAGTTCCTTCTTTTCCAACACCGAGATCAACACAGTTGCCGTTATCTGCTTGCAGTCGGCCCTGCTGCTGAACATTTGTATCACAATGGGTACGGACTGCGTTAACTAAGCTCGTAACGCAACCAACTTTCCATATAAAGAGAGGTTAGGATGTTTTACCGACATCCTAACCTTTTTGTGCATCGGGATGTGTGGCAAGGGAATTTTCCGTTGTCCTGTACAGCAGAGAGAAGAGAGTATATGCAAGAATCAATTTCCAAACGGCAGCTTTCAAAATATCCCGTCTGGCAGCATGCATCATGGTATGCAGCCATTTCACTGAAAGAGCGCGTTGCGCTCCAAAATATGAGTAATGGTGCAATAGAGCAATCACACTTTGAAATGGGTATGGCTCAGAGCCGCCTCGACGAGTGGAAGGAGCAAGCCCCCTTTCGCCACGATACTGAGCTTTTCCTGCGGCGGCTTGCCCTCGATGGACTGACCGAGCAAGAGCTGTTAACCATGCTGGCAGAGCCCGCGCATTCGCTGCAAACGCGGGTGGGGGTGCGTCCTGAGTGGGTAGAGCGGCTTCGCTCCGCGTTTGAGGCACGGGATCAGGCAGATGACACGCTGGAACTGACCTTCCTTGAGGAGTTCCTGAAAAATCAGGCGTTGCTCTCTCCCGTGAAACCTTTGCTGGTGCAGGCGTTAGTGCGGCTCAGCAAGGGTATTCATGCGCTTTCACAACGCTATACGGTTGTCCCGTTTGAGCTCAAGACGATCTGCGTCCCGCTGCTGTCGCAGTTGCCCGGGCGCTTGCTTCCCCGGTTTCTCAAGACCTTTGTGCTGGAACTCAATGTTGCGCGGCTTGAAGAAAAGCTGACTGGCGAGACCTCCGAGGAGCGTTTTCAGGATTTTGTGCGGCAGCTCTGTGAGCCCGGGCGCATGCTGCTTTTGCTGGAAGAATATAATGTGCTGGCTCGTTTGCTGGTTGAAGCGCTTGACCAGTGGGTGGAGACATCGCTTGAGTTGCTTGAGCGACTGTGCGCCGATTGGGCCGAGATCTGTGCCACGTTTGCTGTACCCACGACGCCGGGTGCGCTGGTCGATATTCAGACGGGCAAAGGCGACACGCATCGTGGCGGACGCAGCGTGACCGTGCTGACATGGAGCAGTGGTTTCCAGCTTGTCTATAAGCCGCGCTCTCTGGCGGTCGATGTCCACTTTCAGGAGCTGCTGGCCTGGCTCAACGAGGCGGGTTTTCAGCCTGCATTTCGGACTCTGCGCATTCTGGATCGAAAGTCCTATGGCTGGATGGAATTTGTGCGCTGTCAGTCCTGCACCCTTGAAGAAGAGGTTGAGCGCTTTTACCGCCGCCAGGGTGGCTATCTGGCGCTGCTCTATGCATTGGAGGCGGCAGACTTCCACTTTGAGAATTTGATTGCCGCTGGCGAGCATCCCATATTAATTGATCTGGAAGCCCTTTTCCAGCCGCGTCTGAGCATGCAGGCAGTCGTCGAACAGGGCTTTATCGATCCCGAATGCATAGACCGTTCTGTGTTGCGTATTGGCCTGTTGCCCTATCGCATGTGGTCCAGCGAGCAGGCCACGGGTGTTGATATCAGCGGGCTTGGTGGACAGGCCGGGCAGGTTGTTCCGACCATGATTCCGAAGTGGGCTGAGGTGGGCACCGATCAGATGCGCCTGCGCAAGGAACAGGGGCGGCTTGCTGCCGGACAGCATCGGCCAAAGCTTGGCGAGCAGGACGTTGATACCCTCTCCTATCAGGATGCCATCCTTGAGGGCTTCACTACTGTCTACCGCATTCTCATGGAGCGGCGTGAAGAGCTGCTTGAACGCTTACTCCCCTCCTTCGAGAATGCTGAAATTCGCTGTGTGCTGCGCCCTACATTCCTGTATGGTGTTCTGCTGATTGATAGCTTCCATCCCGATGTGTTGCGCGATGCCCTTGAACGTGATCGGCTCTTTGACCGGCTCTGGATTGGCGTGCATCAGCGGCCTGCTCTTGAGCAGGTGATTGCTTTTGAGCGGGCGGATCTCTGGCGGGGTGACATCCCTGTCTTTACGACAACGCCGGGTTCCTGCACGCTTGCATCGAGCAGTGGTGGATGTATCGAGCACTTTTTCGCTGAGCCCACCCTGACCGCTACCCGGAGGGTCATTCAGAATCTGAACAAGAATGACCTTGAACGGCAATGCTGGATTATTCGGGCTTCCTTTGCCACAATGGCACTCGGGAGCGATAGGCCAAAGCGCCGGGCGATGCTGAGCACTTCTGCTCGCGTGTCCTCTACTCCTGAGCGCTTGCTTGCTGAGGCACGACGGGCAGGCGATCGCCTCAACGAACTGGTATTCCTCAACAAGGGAGCGGTAAGCTGGCTCGGAGTGACGCCGATCAGTGATCGCGAGTGGCATGTGTTGCCCGCTGATCTTGACCTCTATGGTGGCGTGGCGGGCATCACGCTGTTTCTGGCCTATCTGGGCGCGGTTAGCGGCGAGGAGCGCTACACAACGCTTGCACGGCAAGGACAGGAAAGCCTCACCTCTCGCTTGAAATGGCTCAAGGAGCGACCGGCTGCGCTTGGCGTCGGACCTTTCGGCGGAAACGGTGTCAGCGGTTGTATCTACCTGCTGTCACATCTGGGGGCGCTCTGGAACGAGCCGAAGCTGTATCGTGAGGCTGAGGCGCTGGCGGATCTGTTGCCCGAGATGGTCGAGCATGATGAGCTCTACGACATCATTGGTGGCGCTGCCGGCGGTATTGGTGCGCTGCTGAGCCTGTATGCTGTCGCGCCCTCGGAGAAGATCCTGTCGCTTGCCTGCCTATGTGCTGATCATCTGCTGAGTAAGGCGCGCACGATGAGGCGCGGGGTTGGCTGGTCTGCGCAGGAAGAACAGGTGCCGCTGGCCGGGTTCGCGCACGGGAACGCAGGCATTGCGTGGGCGTTGTTGCGGCTCTACGCGCTGACCCGTGAGGAACGTTTCCAGCGGATGGCTCTCCAGGCGATTGCCTACGAGCGCTTTGTCTTTTCGGAGACGCGCCAGAACTGGCCCGATCTGCGCGGCCATTCGGCATCCATTTTCGATCAGGCGCTTGAGCGAAGCTGTTCCTTCATGATTGCGTGGTGTCATGGTGCGTCGGGGATCGGGCTCGGTCGTCTGGATACGCTTGACGTGCTGGACGACGCCGAGACGCGGGCCGAGATCGAGTGCGCCCTGCGAACGACGCTTGAAAACGGCTTTGGCTTTAACCACTCGATCTGTCATGGCGACATCGGGAATCTGGAATTCCTGAGGGCAGCGGTGAAGCGCTTCCCGTCCTATGCAGAGCGCGTCCGTGAGGTGGAGGAGCGAGTGCTTGGCAGCCTGGTGGAACAGAACTTTGTGTCTGGCCTGCCAAACGGTGTCGAGACGCCGGGCCTGATGGTCGGGGTTGCGGGCAGTGGATACGGGCTGTTGCGGCTGGCGGCTCCCGAGCTTGTGCCTTCGGTGCTGCTGCTTGCGCCACCCCGTGTCCTATAAGCCGAGAGGTAACAAAAGAGGGAACTCCGCTGGCGGGCGGGGCTCCCTTTTTTTGTGCGTATGCTGGCGGGGATAGTCAGGAGTCTACGCGCTGGGTGAAGACAACCAGGCGCTCAGTGGTGCGTTGTAGCTCAGGAACCCAGTCACCGGCACAGGTAATCAGGTTCAGGTAATAGCCGTCGCTACGCCCGAAAATTTCGTTCAGAGGCGCCTCAGTGGGCTTGTAGGTGACGAGGCGGATTACTTTGAAGGTTTGTCTCTCCTGGCCACTCGAAATCAGAATGCGGTCGCCCGGTTGCAGGCGCCTGAGATCCCAGAAGACAGCAGGCTTCCCTCCTGGCCGATCGAGATGGCCGGCAATCACCGCACTGCCCTTTTCTCCCGGTTTGGGCCCGAAGCGGTACAGGCCCACGTGTTCCCAGGGGTTATGGGTTGGCAGGCCCATTTCGCCCGTTGGGAGGATGCCCACCGACTCAACCGGGGCTTTGAGCTTGATCGCCGGGATTTCCAGTTGCATCGCCAGGAGTTCGCTGTGCGGGGTTGGAGTCGTCGTCTGGAGCGGGTTCGCCCGATGTTGATTATCATGGGAGCGTGAGTCGGGCTGAATAGTTGCTTGAATAGCCTGGTTGAATGGAAGGTGGGGGGCTCCCTGAAGAAACCAGATAAAGACGCTGAGAATGAGACTGGCGGCAAGCAGCAGAATGATGATTCGCCGATTTATAAAATGCCGCATGGATAATCCTTTCCTTTCCCTTCTCAATGGAAGAAGGTAGAGAGAAAATGCTTCTCTCTACCTCAGAATGATGACAGTGTTTAATGCTTGTCCGGTACTAGACGTGTGCGTTTGGATCAGAACCGGTCGGCGGCAACTGCGGCACGATCACAGGAGCCTGGGGCTGTGGTCTCACTTCCTGTGTCGGTGCGGGCCTCACTTCCTCTGTGGGTGCAGGCGTGGGCTTCACTTCCTCTGTGGGTGCAGGCGTGGGCTCTTCCTTCACAGGAGGTGGCACCTCTTCATAGCAGTCGTCGCAGCAGTCGTCGCAGCAATCGTCACAGCAGTCATCGCAGCAATCGTGACCACAGAAATCACCGAAATGGTGGGAGTGCATGGGGGCCATTTTCCCGGCTGGATGCAGACCGGCGGCTTTCGCTGACGAGGTTTGAGAGAGTGCGCCATGCATTGCAGCGGCGGCCAGGGCCAGTAATGCAACCAGGAGTAAACGACTGATGGAAGCGATGTGTTTCTGTTGACCATTGGTCCGTTTGTTGTTGGAAATCATTGTCTTTTTTCTCCTCGTATTCGATAGTTTGTGTCGACATCCATTCCAGCGGGTGTCAGCTTTTCATTCCTGGATCGGCTTTCTCTGCTGATCCCTGCCATCTTTATCTGACGCCAGATGTCAACTTTTCAAGTAAGAGAGAATGGAAAAATTCTCTAAGTAGTTTTAGTATAAACTGGGACTAAAGAGAAACATTAGAACATACCGGTGAAAGCTGCTAAAAGATTGCAAGGTTAGGGCAGCACCCTAACCTTGCGACAATGCGTAGGTCCTCCGAGAATTACGAGATGCAGTCTGTACCCATCGTGATACAGAGGTTCAAGATGAGGAGCGACTGTGCGCAGATAACAGCGACAGTGTTAATCTCAGTGTTCTTCTTCAGACAGCATTTTCTATGATGATGATGTCCGCCCTGGATGCTCTCAAGCTCGGCATCGCTGAGCTCGATGGCGCCAGCAGGATTCTCGGGCAGATTTGCCAGATCCTCGGAAGACAGGCTCTTGCGATATGATGCATCTTTCCATGCGCGGATAATCTCGTGATTCATGTTATGTTCTCCTTTCAATACGTTCATTCATTGGAATGATATTCCCTCCCATCACCCACTGTATAGCTTCCCGGCGAACTCTGGTAGAGCAAGTAGAAATTACTGTTTCCCCTCTGGAAGCTATACTTTTTTGTGTTGGTCGGATATCCATTTACATTATACTGATGGTGTTATATCGTGTGTATAAATATGTGTGTTTTTAAAAGAATGGCCATTCTGCTGCTTGTAAAGTCTGCCGAAGCCAATTCAAAAAAAGTCTCGCCTACCCAGAAATACTGGATACGAGGCGAGACCTGCCGGCCTTTTTCGGTTCAGACGGCCGGAAATCTGATAGAGGCTGTAAGAGGGATCAGGAAGTCTGTTTCTGCTGCTTCTCAAATTGTTGCTTGAGCAACTCTGCGTAGTAGCCTCCTTTTTTCATCAATTCCTCATGTGTGCCCTTTTCCACGATTGAGCCCTGATCAAGCACAACGATCATATCGGCGCTCCGAATTGTGCTCAGGCGGTGCGCGATAATGATCTGTGTGCAGGAAAGCCCTTGCAGATTTTCGGTGATGCGCTGCTCTGTAATGGCATCCAGGCTACTTGTGGCCTCATCCAGCAGCAAAATGCGCGGATTTCGCACAATCGCCCGGGCGAGGGCCAGGCGTTGGCGCTGACCACCAGAAAGCGCGCTTCCGCCCTCGGCTACCATCGTGTCATAGCCCATAGGCATCTGGACAATATCTTCATGGAACGCGGCGATCTGGGCGGCTTTCATTGCCTGCTCTTTGCTGATCGAGCTATCGTCAAAGGTGATGTTGTGCATAATGCTTCCGCTGAAAATCGAGGCTTCCTGCAACACCACACCGAATTGACGGCGCACCTCAGAATAGCGCATCAGATCTATCGGAATGCCGTCGAGCTGAATTTTGCCACTGGACGGTATATAGAGGCCGAGGAGCAGCTTACCGAGCGTACTCTTCCCCGAGCCGGTTCTACCTACAATCGCGACCTGCTGGCCCGGCTCGATCACCAGGTTGATGTTTTTCAGTACCCAGGGACTATCAGGCCCGTAGCGGAAGCTGACGTTGCGCAACTGGACATGGCCCGTCAGCTCTGGCGGCGAGATGACCTGCTGATTATACTGTTCTGGTTCAGCGGCGATCACGTCGGCCAGGCGCTCAAAATGGGCGTGTACCAGTTGTAACTGTTGCCCGCTGCTGATGAGCGAGGTCAGAGGCGAGAGGAAGGCCGCCGCCAGGCTGTTCATTGCCAGCATAGTACCAATGGTCATCGAGCCGTTCAGCACCAGGAACGCGCCCACGCAGAGCAGCAGCAGCGGGGTGGTGGTGCGAAGCAGGTTCATGCCTGTATCAATCAATGTCTGGATATAGCTGCGCTGAATCAGGACGTTGAGCTGATCAAGGAAGAGATTCGACCAGCGCTCGTGGGCCCGCTGCTCAGTGCCTGATGATTTGATGGTGGCGATGCCCGCCAGTACCTCGCTCATATAGCCCTGAGCCTTCCCCTGTGCCGAGAGCTCGCGATTGGCCATGCCACGAATATGATTATAGGTGCTTATCATCAGGGTGGCCTGAAGCGCCCCCATAAGCAGCGCGATGGCGGCAAAGGTAGGCGATTGCCATAGGAGAATCAGCATATAGGTGATGACCATCACGCTATCAAGCAGGGCTGACACAAACGGGTTGGTCAGGGTATCGCGAATCACGGAATTACTCTCGATACGCGAGAGGAGATCGCCATTTGAGCGCTGCTGAAAGAAGTTGTACGGCAACGAAAGCAGATGCTCAAAGAAGCTGAACATGATGTTCATATCGATGCGTACGCGCAGGTAGACGATGACCCATCCGCGTAGCAGCGTGGTGATTGCCTGAACCAGCAGCAGAAGCATGACGCCAACCCCGATAATAGACATGATTTCAGGCGTTCGAGTTGGCAACACATAATCCGTCACCAGCTTGGTGAGCAGCGGCAGAAGCAGGCCAAAAACCTGAAGAAGCGCGGAGGCTGCCAGCACTTGCAGCACCGCGCCGGGAGATCGTTTGAGCGTTTTCCAGAGAAAGGTTGCCAGAATCGGCGTTCCCGGTGAGGTTTTGCGCCGCTTGAAGCGTGGCCCAGGCTCGGCCAGAATAGCGATCCCTGTAAAGCCCTCATTCAGCTCCTGAAGGGACATTTTCTTCCGCCCGCTCGCCGGATCAATCACAACGGCATATTTTGGCGTCCAGCGCTCGACAATCAGATAATGGTTGAATTGCCAGTGAATAATGGCCGGTAGGGGCAGGCGACTGAAATCGCTGCGCTTCATGGCAACGGGCTTGACCTGGAGCCCGAAGCCGCGCGCCGCCTGCACAATGCTCAGAGCCGAGAGTCCATCTCGTCCGATGCCGAATTGCGTGCGCAGCTCTGAAATGCTGGTCTTGCGCCCATGATAGCTGAGCAACATGGCAAGACAGGCCAGACCACATTCTACTTCGGTCATCTGGATGAGGACAGGGACCCTCTTTTTAAAGAATTGACCCCAGAGACGAGCCAGGAAGGGGCGCGGGCGCACCTGCACCTGCTCGATAGGCACAGTGTCGAGTTGCCAGATATCGGGATTCTCGCTGGACTTCGCGGGGGGCGGTAACGTTAGTTTCTGCTGTTGCTTTGTTTCCATTGCATCCTTCTTATAGGTCCTTCAACTTGTTCACGAGAAATGAATAAATACTCTCCTTACCGACGGTCACACGGGCTTTTAAGAGACTGCCCGTAAAGGCCCCGGGCTCAAGGTTGGGGAGTTCAACAAGCACGGCTGCTGCGGGCTGCGTCAGCGGTAAATAGGGCCTGGCGGTCAGCCGATAGCGCTGCGCAACCGTGCGCGGATCAACCAGCCCCGGCTCGACCTGTTTGATACTGGTCTCAATGTCGGTGTTGCTGATGCCAAGCGTGACGCGGACGGCTTGCCCGGGCTTGAGCTGTTTTGCATATTTCGGCGCAACGAAGATGACGGCAACGGCGGAATCAGTCTCTAGCTGATTGGCTGTTTCTTTGCCCAGAATGACGCCTGCTCCCGGGGTATACTCTGGAATATCGGTAGAGTATGCCAGTCCGCCGATAATCAGAAACAGACTGAGCAGAACCCAGAAACACGCTACAATCGGCCAGAAGTAGAAACGCAGTCGTGAGCGTTGTTCCCGCTTCTGGAAATAATTTCGTACCGCTTCTTCTCGAAAAATGGGTAATTGAGGAGCTATCATATGTATATTCACCATTAACTAGAAATGTTTCTCCTACAATTAGTATAAGAATCAACACAAGTCTATTGATATACTTTATATCAACGCATTTACAAGAATATTACCTGAAGCCGCATATAATGGAATTGGCCTGAAGGGTGTACTCGATTAGCAGTATGAAAAAATGTTGTGGAAATGATCGTTTTTTTGAGAAAAAGTGTTGTCTGGAAGGAGGTTCCACCGTGGAACAGGAGATATCAGGGGTTTCTGTCAAGCAGCTTATCCTCCGCTATGCACTCATTGCCGGGCTCATCGCCTGCCTGGTCGTGATTGTGAATTCCAGTATAAGTCTATTCGTTCGCGCCCAGGCTGCTCCCAATGATGCACAACTGCTCTCCTTGATTCTTGAGATTGTCACTCTGTTGTTGAGCCTGACGGTCTACTTCGTGATCGGGTTCTTGCTTGGTAAAAAGACGGGGCGTGTGCGTCCCGGGCTGTTTGCGGGCCTGTGGACGGGCCTGCTGTTCGGGGTTATTAATATCGTCAGCGCGCTGGTACTGCTGCTGACAGTTGTGCTCCCGGGAATGGCTGAGGCGCTCGGAACGCAGCCCTCGCTGGAGCAGATCATCACCTCGAATCTGCTGCTGAACTGGCTGCTTAGTCTGGTGCTGGCAGTGCTTATGGGAGTCTCAATGAGCACCTGTGGCGCGATGATCGGCTGTAAGAAAAAGTTTCAGCAGAGCTCAATTCCAATCTCACAGGCATAATCCAACCTTCTCGGTCGCTCTTCGCTTTTGACGGAGGGCGGCTTTTTTTTGCCGATCCCATGTCTTTACTCTACAATATACAAAATAGATACATTACAATTAGAGAAATTATTATAATAAGATAATAAGAGGAAAGCTTTTTTCCAGATCTGTAGTGAAAGGAGTTCATCAAAGAGCGCTTCATGTGAAAGATGCGAGGCGTCGATGAGCCCGCCAGCATAAAAGGAGTCGGTTATGTCAGAATGGATGAACTGGGAAACGCTCGGATGCTTACTGACCATTATCGCCATTTTCATTCTGACGCTCATTCTCCTCTATCTGCTGAGTCAGACGCCGCTCTTTCGCTGGTAGGTCGTTTTTGTTGCTTGCTTGCATCCTGAAACCGAAATACACTGATAGGCGGGCGCCTTTTGATAAATACTATCAGACATAGTCGTATTTTTGCATATTATATTTTAGCAACGGGGTATACTGCTCATTGAAGCAAGCAGGTTCGTTGAAGAGTCTGTTTGTTGTGCCGCTCTGTGAGAGCGCGGACGAGGAGCGCCTATCAATGTGTGTCAACCGCACCTGATAGCAGTACCTCTTCATTTGTACTGTGCCACACGCAGTACTCCATTCAGCACACACCAAAAGCGAGACGAGAGCAATTCCTTCTCTCCGGGGATGAAGAGGAAGCGAATCGCTCTCGTCTCCTTGTGTGTGTTGGTATAGACGAGGGTTTCCACATTGACTTCTTTTCTCAGTACGAGAAAAGAGGGGGTACCATCCCTGTGGATCTGCATATTTCTATTGTACTTCTGAATCAAAATTCTTCTATTGGGAGTCAGATGTGTTCTACTGACAGTCGGATGGCTTGAAATCGGAGTGGTAAAAGGGCAGGATTACGCGCAGGGCGGCGGTTGAGAAGTGCCCGTTTCCGTGACAACAACAGGCACTTTCCTGCTTTTCGAGGGCTGCAAGGAGTCGGGTGAGGGGGATGGAAAGCGTCAGAGCGGCGTCGCTGATATGCAGGCTATGCCCATCATACCAGAGCGTGAAAGCGTTCTCTGTATAGCTCTGGTAGCATGTCGGAGCGTGTGCAATGCGTGTGAGCATCTCTTTGAGTGCCGTGAGCATGGTGGCCGAAAGGCGTAGAGAGCGCTGCTGCACCAGCTCAAAGGTGCCGTCAGGGTGCGCGATCAGGCGGAACGTCTCCGGTGGTTCCACCGAGGCGGGCTGCTCGGCAAGCAGGTAATGTTGTTCTTGTGTTGTCATCACACCAATACCTCGATTACGAATTCTCCAGCAAAAAACGGTGAGAGAGTATAGGTATATTGTATTCTTTGCTCCAAAACCCCCGTTTTTGCTTGCTTGATTGCCAGCATGCTCTACGGATATTTGAGGATAAAGGTATAATATATAGTAAGTAGGCAGTTGGTTCGAACAATAGTGTAACCACTGTTCTTTTACTGTGATGGGTGGAAGGAGGTTGTTGAAGTGGCAAGACGGGTATCAAGGCGGGTGGTTGGCTGGTTGGCGGCGCTGCTCTGTATACTCTCGCTTTTCTGCATTCCCTCAACGCTGGCCGGTGCGCGTATGGCCGTGCCGATCATCGGGCCAAAGGAGCATTATCTTGCTCTGGGCGATTCGATGGCCTTTGGCTATCAGCCGAATCTCGATTTCGATCATGGCTATGCTGAATACTTCTATCAGAACTTGCGCCAGTATGGGACCAGCTCCTATGTGAATATGAGCTGCCCCGGCGAGACCAGTAAGACGATACAGACCGGAGAGTGTCCCTATCCGTTTCTGCGCAAGTACCCCTATCTTGGATCGCAGCTTGAGGCGGCGCTGACCTATATCAACGAGCATAAGGGCAAGGTCAGCCCGGTAACGTTCAATATAGGCTCGAACGACATTCTCTCGTTCTTTGATGTGAAGACCTGTAAGGGAGATGTGCCCCGTTTTCGGCAGGCGCTTCAGCAGATGGACATGCAGTTGACACAGGTGATCTTCCCGAAGCTGCGCGAAGCCTTGACCGTCAACGGCGAGCCGACCGGTGATATTATCCTGGTGAATTACTATAATCCCTTTCAGAATGAGTGTCCCAATACAGTTCAGTTTATACAGGAATTGAATGGTCACCTTGCCGCGGATATTCGGGGTTATGGGTCGCTGGTAGACACGTTTGCTGCCTTCGGGGGAGCGGAGACGCCGAATCTACGAATCTGCGCGTATACCTGGATCTGCTCCGATTTCCACGATATCCACGCAACGCCTGAGGGGCATCAGGTCATTGCGCGGGCTATTAGCAGAACGGTTGGCTACTAGCGCTCTATCGTGTTTCATGTGGGCGAGGGGAAATACCTCTCGCCTTTTCATTTGTGGCTCGTGATGTGGTACAATACTGGAATACGACAATACGAGCAAAACCGGGCGCATCCTCTCCTCTGAGACGCGCTGAAGCAGGTGCCAGCTTCAAAAGCAGAAAGGAGCGAAAACCCTATGTCCGGCAAGAAAGCCTATCCCTTTGTCCCCTACACGGCCCACCGTTTAAGCCCCGAAGCGCAACGAGACGGCGTTCGTCTCTATCTTGAGACGATGACACGCAGACGTACCATCCGTGAGTATTCCAGCGAGCCGGTCCCCTTTGAGTTGATTGAAAACGCGATCCGTGCGGCCAGTCTGGCCCCGAGCGGCGCAAATCAGCAGCCCTGGACGTTTGTTGTGGTCAGCGATCCCGAGCTGAAGCGTCAGCTTCGTGAGGCTGCGGAGCGTGAGGAGAAGGAGAGCTATGAGCATCGGATGTCGCGGGAATGGTTGGAGGCGCTGGAACCGCTTGGTACGGACTGGCATAAGCCGCATATTGAACAGGCTCCATATGTCATTGTGGTCTTCGCACAACTCTACGGACTTGAAACCCTGCCAGACGGCTCACAGCGCAAGGTGAAGCATTATTATGTACAGGAATCGGTTGGGATCGCGGTTGGGATGCTGCTTTCGGCCCTGACTTTTGCCGGCCTGGCGACCCTGACCCATACACCCAATCCAATGGGGTTTCTGGGCCAGATCCTCAAGCGTCCAGCCAACGAACGTGCTTATGTCTTGATTCCGGTTGGCTATCCTGCCGAAGATGCAGAGGTGCCCGCGATCGGGAAAAAGCCGCTTGATCAGGTCATGGTGCGCTTTGATGGGCGTCGTTGAGCAGCTTTTCGTAGCGGATCTCTACATTGGGCATGCGGGACATACCTGCCTTCTCGTAGAGGTGGAGCGCTCCCGTCGGGTTTTCGAGGTCGACATTGAGCTGACAGCAGACCGCTCCCCGGCGCTGAAACTCGTGAAACGCGGTCTGGAGGAGTGCCCGGGCCAGCCCCTGCCGTCGATACGGCCGCCGCACCGCCAGCGCTTCGATCCAGCCGAGTGGCTGCTTCTTATGGTCCTTATGCTGAAAGCAGAGCGCGTAGCCTGCGATTGTCTCGTTCTGAATGGCAAGGAACCAGAGCGAGGGGTCAAAATCGGGGCGCTGGATATTATGCAGTTTCCAGGTTGTGAATGAGCTCGGGACATATCCCCAGCTATCCTGAAACGCCTCGTTGTCGGCCTCATAAGTCGCATACTCATCCTGTTCGGGTATGAAGGTACGTAGCGTGAACCCTGCGGGGATCTGCGGCGGTGGCGTCTCGCGGTCAAGGGGATAATCCATTTTGGCGAAGGTGCGTGTTGCTGTGTAGCCTTCGCTCTCAAGCAGCGTGCGGGCGGCGGTGTTGCTGCCTGTCACCCAGCTCAAGAGGGTGGCCGGAGCTCCAGCGGCGACTTCGCGGGCGCGTTGTTCGGCGGTGCGCAGAAGCAGCGTGCCGAGCCCAGAGCCGCAATACTCCGGATGGATGCGCGAGGAGATCACCATGTTGAGCGGGGCATCAGGCGAGCGCCAGAGCGAGGCAAAGCCAATACAGCGCTGCTCGGTTGCAACCAGTAACCAGGCGTCTCGGGCCAGGGAGAAAAGGGGGGTCTTCTGAAAGGCGTCTGAGAGTGCGCGGCTGTGTTCCTGTGCGGTGCGGCTGTTTTGCCCGGTCTCTGCCTGTTCGCAGATCGCCAGCAGCTCACCGATGGCATGGAGATCTCTCCAGGTGGGCGCTCGCATGCGAAAATAGCCAGTCATGGCTTTCTCCTTCCATATGCCATTGTTTGGGAATCCTTTCACATAGCGAATACGAGCGTTCTGTTCTCTCTTCATTATAGCAGACAGAAGACGGTTTTGTCCTGTGCAAAGGGAGGGACGACAGCGTTTTCATATGAGTACTTTTGGAAACATGAACGGCGTGAAAGTTCTTTGCACGATGCGTGTTCTTTGCGCTGCCGTTCGCGCCCGAAAAGGAGGAGAGTCTGCGCTATTGCCAGCGATGCAGAGAGAAGTATGATTATATCTCTATCCGGTTTTGCATTGTGTGTAGAGTGAGATAGTACTTTTTTTGGAAAGAGACATGTGTAAAGATGTATCAGAAAAATTCATTGTATATATCTTTATGCAAGGGAAGAATGGTGAAGTTTATTATTATTGACATGAAGGTACAGGCATGTTATTTTTCTATCAGGATACTTTCCGGAAGAAAAACAATTTATGGTTTATACTGTATTTCAATACTGTGGTTTTCGGGATGTCATCGGTGGGGAGAATATACATGGACAGAAGATGGACAGAAGCAACGGGCCCTTTCCTCTCTTTTCCCTCCCAAATGATGCGCGTTCCAGGCAGTAAGTGCCTGGCGGTTTGATTGCAAAGGAAAGGTCTTGTGCGTGTACATCCTTGATTTAGAGACCATGTTGGAAGTCCTGACATACCATCGCAGGACAGGGGTGCTCTCGGCGGATCTTCCTTCAGGTGGCCCGATGCTGAAGGAAGCCTGTCACCTTGAGATTATGGTTGACAGGGGAAAGGTGCGCTCCTGCTCGATTACTGACCAGAACGGTCATGTCCTGATGGAGAACGAGCAGGCATTGCAGATGATCAAGAGTCTGGGAGTAATTCGCTGGAGGTTATCCGAGAGCGCAAAGAAGGCCGCGTTACAGGAACTCCCTGCTACCGCTGCTGCCCGCTCTTCTGCGGGCGTTCCCCGGCGGCTGGTACATCTGGGAGCGGAGCATATGGCCTCGTGGCCGCGCCTGTATCGCAGTGTTTATGCATTGATCGATGGACAGACGAGTCTGGAGCGCATTGCCCGGATGCTCTTTGTTATGCCGGGAGTTGTGGAGCAGGTTATTTCTGATTTGCGCTCCATTCGCGTCGTGGATATGGACTAAGTGAGGAGCTGGATGATGTGGAAGGCGGAAAAAGTGCGTATCAAGGGCGATTCAAGTAAGCTTCCAAAGGTGCCCTCCTATTTGCGCGTTCAGGGGTCCGGTGATAGTGGCCTGCTGGGCTGGTGGTATCGGCTGGCAGCCCCTGAGAAGCCGGGTGAGTTGATGGATATGGAGAAGCGGGAAACCTATCGCAGGGGGAGGCTGGCGAGTCTGATCTTGCTGGCGCTGCTGTTCCTGCCGCTGACGGCTCTACCGCTGGCCTTGCGAGCCGCGACCCTGGCACCGACACTGATTGTGGCTGGTCTGGCGCTGGCGACCATCTTCGCGCTGGTGGTCAACCGCTTCGGCTCGACTATGCTGGCCGGCTGGATCGCGGTCTGTGCCTGTATTGCTGCCACCATGCTTGTCTTGCTCTGCTCGCCACGCGGCATAAGCGTGATTTCATTGCCAATCCTCTGTATTCTGGTGATCCCGGAGCTGCTGGCTGCGTCGCTTTTGCCTCCTCGTGTTGTTTTTGGGGTGGCGCTCTTTAACTGTGGCTTTGCCTGGTGGGCGCTGGCTTTCCTGCCGCATACGACGACGGTTGCGCGGCTGCTAGAACTTGGCCTGCCATACCTGTTGCTGATCCCCACGAACATCTATATTACGGTCGCGCTGATCGCCTATCTCTGGGTGCGCAGTGCTGGCCGGGCGATTGCTCGTGCTGATCGGGCTGAAGAGATCGCGCGGCTTGAACACGATCTGGCGATTCAGATGCAGGAGAAGGCGCTGCAAATGGAACAGCTCGACCAGAGCATTGAGCAGATTATCCAGACACAGACACGCGTCGCGAATGGAGACCTGAACGCGCGGGTGCCGCTGACTCGTGAAAACCTCCTCTGGCCGGTTGCTGGCTCACTGAACAATATCATCGCTCGCTTGCAACGCGCGCGTTCCGCAGAAGAGGAGCTGGAACGCACCAGAAAAGAGGCGGAACAACTGGTAGAGGCGCTGCGGGAGCTTCGCCACTCCCAGGAGCAGCTTCAGATAACACGTGGTGGCACCGTGGTTGATGCGATCGCGGTCGAGCTGGCGACGCTGCTCAACGGGCGGATCGTGACGGGGCCGCTTGGCACTCCTTATCCACTGAAAGAGAAGCAATAATTCCTCCGTTCGGTTCGTACCCTTGTTGCCGACTCACAGGCAATGTATCCCGGTGAGAGATGGAGATAGGTGTTCCTATCTACCATCTCTTTTTCATGTTCTGTTATGATATAGTGAGAAGTGTAAATCTGTTCAGACTCTTCCCGTTTTTATGTGCTCCTGAAGCAAGAAACAACCGGCTCTTCCATATATGGATCTGGTAATGTAGTGCTTCTCTATCCCGAGAAAGCCTTCTTGCTTCAACGGGCCCGTTCGGTTTGTCGTCTAATTTGTGATGATTGCGTTTTGTGGCCGTCGGCGCGCATCGTGAACCGGGAAGAGCTGGCATAAACCATTCAACATATGGTAGAGTACGACCCGGCTCCATTGATAGGTAGGGCGCTGGCTCTATGGAGGGGCGCTGCTGATAGCTGGTGGAGCAACCAGGAGTGCGAATCAGGCGTTTGTGCAACGAGTTGCCGATGCGATGCGTACCTTGTATACGTCAGGAGTGCGACGTTTTGTTTGACGTCCGTTGGCTTTACGTGATACGCTTGAATTGCGAAGAGCCCGCAACGGCTTCGCGAGGGAAACAAACAAACGCACAGATAAGCAGATAGGCAGCAAAGAATGCTGCCTTGTGATAAAAACCCTGGTTCAGGGTTGCCGCGGCGTACAGGCCGCTATCATAACAGGTACGTAGACGTACAAGAAGTTTAGGGTGAAGAAAATGGGAGAAACAAAAGTAAAGATTTCACGTGGTAAGTTCGAGCATATTAACCGTCTGGCCGATGAGCGCGGCGTGATCGCTGCTGCTGCAATGGATCAGCGAGGCTCTCTACGTAAGGCGATTGGGAAGGCAAAGGGAGGCGAGGCGTCCATTGAGGAGCTGAGCGAGTTCAAAGTGCAGGTAACAGAGGTTCTGACGCAGCACGCGAGCGCGATTCTGCTCGATCCTGAGTACGGTCTGGAGGCTGCCAAACATCGCGCATCTCATGCCGGCATGCTGCTGGCCTATGAGAAGACTGGCTATGATGCAACAGTCAAGGGTCGTTTCCCTGATCTGCTGGATGATTGGTCGGTGCGCCGTCTGGTCGAGGCCGGTGCTGACGCCATCAAGATCCTGATGTACTATGATCCAGACGATACC
>Ga0164243_10003778_pt1 | contig 24094 bp, 27 predicted proteins | sample OricompcompostOP_FD_108781 | JGI IMG/M metagenome (GOLD analysis project Ga0164243, IMG submission 108781) | Organic Plus compost microbial communities from Emeryville, California, USA - Original compost - Organic plus compost (OP) | ecosystem: Engineered > Solid waste > Mixed feedstock >...
GGCCCCTGCACCCCTGGAGGCTTGCCGCGGTTCGTTTCATCACAATCTGACAAGGACTTATCGCTATGACGACCGTCAAGGAAATCAAGGCGACGTTGCGTCCGAAGGCCGGCAAGGGGGCCGCTCGGAGCGTTCGTCGCGAAGGCCGGACCCCGGCCGTAATCTACGGTGCCAACGAAGCCCCGATCGCGATCGCAGTCGACCACATCGACATCCGCACCAAGATCTACGCGGGTCACTTCCTCACCACGCTGTACGACATCGACATCGATGGCAAGAAGCATCGCGTGATCCCGCGCGACTATCAGCTCGACCCGGTGAAGGACTTCCCGATCCACGTCGATTTCATGCGCCTCGCACCCGGATCGCTGATCCGCGTCAATGTGCCGGTGCACGTCGCCAACACTGACCAGTCGCCCGGTGTGAAGCGCGGTGGTGCAGTCAACATCGTGACCCACAGCCTGCCGTTGCGTTGCCCGCCCGATCGCATTCCGCAATCGATCGAAGTCGACGTCTCCGGCCTCGAAATCAACTCATCGAAGCATCTGAGCGATATCCAGCTTCCGGAAGGCGTGAAGCCGGTGGCTCGCGAGGACATGACTCTCGTCACCATCGTGCCGCCGTCCGGCTATGGCGAAGAAACCAAGCCGGCCGAGGCTGCTGCTGCCGCTCCGGCCGCTGGAGCTCCCGCTGCGGCCGCTCCGGCTGCTGGCGGCGACAAGAAGCCGGCCGAGAAGAAGTAACGAGACGGCGGGGCTGCACGCCCCGCTTTTATCGCCATGCTGCTTTTTGTCGGACTCGGCAATCCGGGCAACCGCTATGCGGGCAACCGGCACAATATCGGCTTCATGGCGGTCGAGGCGATTGCAAAACGCCACGGCTTCGCGCCGTGGCGTCGCCGTTTTCAGGGCGTCACCACCGAAGGCAATATCGACGGCAAGAAAGTGCTGCTGCTGCTGCCGGGTACGTTCATGAACGAGTCGGGACGCGCGGTGGCAGAAGCGGCGAACTTCTACAAAATCGGCCTGAAAGACATCGTCGTCCTGCATGACGAACTGGAACTGCCGCCCGGCAAGGTGCGCATCAAGACCGGCGGCGGCAATGCCGGGCACAACGGATTGCGATCGGTCTCCGAGCACATGGGCAACGAGTACAAGCGGATGCGGCTCGGCATCGGTCATCCCGGAGCCAAGGAACTCGTCCATTCCTATGTGCTGTCCGATTTCGCCAAAGCGGAGCGGCCCTGGGTGGAAACACTGTGCGATGCCATTGCCGACAACGCAGCCCTTGTCGCGCAGAACCAGGACTCGTCATTCCAGAACAAAATTCATCTGACGATGGTAGCGAAGGGCTTCGATACCAACGGCAGCAACTCCAATGAGCGGTAGCAAGGCAACGTCATCATGGGTTTCAAATGCGGCATCGTCGGATTGCCGAACGTCGGCAAATCGACGCTCTTCAACGCGCTGACGGAAACAGCGGCGGCGCAGGCGGCGAATTATCCATTCTGCACCATCGAGCCGAATGTCGGTGAGGTCTCCGTCCCCGACCCACGGCTCGAAAAGCTCGCTGCGCTCGCCAAATCCGAAAAGATTGTGCCGACGCGGCTGACCTTCGTCGACATTGCTGGCCTTGTGCGTGGCGCGTCCAAGGGTGAGGGCCTCGGCAACCAATTCCTCGCCAATATCCGCGAAGTCGATGCCATCGCCCATGTCGTGCGCTGCTTCGAAGACACAGACATCACCCACGTCGAAGGCAAGATCGATCCGATCGCCGATATCGAGACCATCGAAACAGAATTGATGCTGGCCGATCTCGACAGCCTCGAGCGTCGGGTCGACGCGCTGGAGAAAAAGGCGCGGGGCAACGATCGCGAAGCCAAGGAAACACTCGACCTCGTTCAGCGGACCCTGAAGCCGCTGCGCGAAGGCAAGCCGGCGCGCGTGGTCGAGCGCAAGCCTGAGGAAGAACGACTGTTCTCGATGCTTGGACTGATGACAGCAAAGCCGGTCCTTTACGTCTGCAACGTCGAGGAAAGCGCGGCCTCCACCGGCAACGCTTATTCCGCAAAGGTGGAAGCACGCGCCAAGGAAGAAGGCGCGGTGTCCGTCGTCATCTCCGCCAAGATCGAATCGGAGATCGCCGTCCTCTCTAAAGAAGAGCGCGCTGAATACCTGGATGCCGTCGGTCTCACGGAGCCCGGCCTCGACCGGCTGATCCGGGCCGGCTACGGCCTTCTCGATCTCGTCACTTATTTTACCGTGGGGCCGAAGGAAGCACGCGCCTGGACCATCACCCGCGGCACCAAGGCACCGCAGGCGGCCGGTGTCATCCATACCGACTTCGAACGCGGCTTCATCCGCGCCGAAACGATTGCCTATGACGACTACGTTGCCTTGTCAGGCGAAGCCGGCGCGCGCGATGCGGGCAAGCTGCGGCTGGAAGGCAAGGAATACGTCGTCAACGATGGCGACGTGATGCATTTCCGCTTTGCGACCTGACCGCCAGCGGACGCGGCGCCTTACATCGGCTCGCCGCGTTCGCGGATCGCGGCGAGATGCTCGTTGATGCGGAAAATAACCATCACGAGTTCACAGATGATGCGCACGAACACGACGCCGGCGCAGACATAAAGGATAGACGCGATCAGCAGGAAAAAGCCGGCAAAGAAATTGATGGCCATCATGCCGAGCGCGGAAAAGAGAAAGGACAGGCCAGACAGCACGATCAGTCCCAGCGCCATCCAGTAAAAAATCCGGATGACAGTCGGGGTGATGAACCGGTCCCACTGGATCAGGTCGTTCAAATTCATCATGGCTGGGCCTCGGTCAGGTTGCGAATCCGGCCTTTCCTGCAAGGCTACCCTGCCATGCCGCCCGGTCAATCGACCAGCGTCGCAAGATTGACGTGCTGCACAGCGACGGGTACCCATGGCATCCTATCCGCAGGTGGTCCGCCCTTGACCAAGTTGTATTTCGAAGACTTCACGCCCGGACAGGCAATTGAACACGGCCCGCGGCTTGTGACGCGCGAGGAAATCCTCGCTTTCGCTGCACAATACGACCCCCAACCGATGCACCTCGACGAAGAGGCCGGGCGAAACTCCATGATGGGTGGCCTCGGCGCCTCGGGTTGGCACACCAGCAGCCTCATGATGCGCATGATCTGCGACAGCTTCCTGCTCGACTCGACGTCGATGGGAGCCGGTGGCGTCGAGGAAGTGAAATGGCTGAAACCGGTCCGGCCAGACGACAAGCTGACCTTGCGCACCACGGTCCTTGATACACGCCGCTCGCGCAGCCGGCCGGAAATAGGCATCGTCCGCTTGCACTATGAATTGTTCAATCAGCACGGAGACGGCGTGATGATCATGATCGTCCCGACAATGTTCGGGACGCGCGATTCGAAGGGGCCGTCATGATCAAATTCTTCGAGGATCTGCACGTCGGCGAACGGGCTCAGCTCGGCTCGTATCTGTTCACGGCCGAAGACATCAAAACCTTTGCCAGCCAGTATGATCCGCAGCGTTTCCATGTTGACGAAGAACAAGGCCGGCAATCGCCTTACGGCGCGCTGATCGCGTCCGGATGGCATACCGGCTCGATCTGGATGCGCAAGCTCGTCGATCACCACAAGGCGCAAATCGAAGCCATGCGCGAGCGCGGCGAAGAGATCCCCGCTCTCGGTCCATCTCCCGGCTTTCGCGAGCTGAAATGGCACAAACCGGTCTTTGCCGGTGACACGGTGACTTACGCCGTTGAAGTGATCGGCAAGCGCGTTTCCAAATCACGCCCCCGCTTCGGCATCATCGAAACACTGGCAACCGGCGACAACCAGAACGGCGTGCGTGTCATTTCGTTTGTCAGTACGACCTTCATCGAAAGGCGCAGTCCGTCAGCAGAATGACCGTCCTGGCCGATACCGATGCAACCAAGCGCGACGAACGCCGCGCGATGTCGGTTGCATCCGGTGCGCATGCTTTGCACGACGGCTATACCGATCTCATCTATGTGATGCTGCCGATCTGGCAGGCCGAATTCGGATTGTCCTTTGCTGCTGTCGGTCTGTTGCGCGGCCTGTTTGCGGGCACGATGGCGAGCTTGCAGATTCCAGCCGGCCATCTGTCGGAACGATATGGCGCTGCAATCATTCTCGCGCTCGGAACAGCGCTTGCTGGTTTCGGCTATTGTGTTGCGGGTTTGAGTGGCGGCTTCGGTATGCTGCTGATTGCGCTTGTGATCGGCGGGATCGGCGCCAGTGCACAGCATCCCATCGCGTCCGCGCTCGTGGCACGCGCTTTTTCCGGTCCACGCTCTTTGAAGGCTTTGGGCGGTTACAATTTTGCCGGTGATATCGGCAAGATGACCGTGCCGGCACTGGCCTCTCTGATGCTTGTGGCGATGCCATGGCGGCCAGCACTGATCATCCTTGGCGCGGCTGGATTCGTCGCTGCACTACTGATCCTGTTGCTGACTCCGCGCTTTGCGCAAACGGCGGCCATTCCAGCAGCGAAGGCCGAAGTGGCAGAATCTCCGCGCATTCTTCACTATGCCTTCCCAACGCTAACATCCATCGGCGTGATCGACAGCGCCACGCGCATGGGTTTCCTCACCTTCCTGCCCTTCATCCTCACGGCTAAAGGGGCAAGCCTGCCAACTGTCGGTATCGCCCTGACATTGGTCTTTGCCGGTGGTGCACTCGGCAAACTGGTCTGCGCCTTCATAGGCGCAAGGATCGGCGTGATCGGTACCGTGTTTCTCACCGAAATCATGACGCTGGCGCTGATCCTGTTGATCCTGCCGGTGCCGCTGGAAGCAGCCTTGGTGATCCTGCCGGTCCTCGGCATCGCGCTGAATGGCACGTCGTCGGTGCTTTACGGCTCGGTGCCGTCACTGGTCAAACCGGACAAGCGCACACGTGCTTTCGGCATCTTCTACACCGGAACCATCGGCGCCGGTGCGATCGCACCAATCCTTTATGGTTTCATCAGCGATGCGATCGGGTTGAACGGCGGCGTTATTGTCGTTGCAGCGCTGATTGTTCTCACATTGCCGCTCGCATTCGCGCTGCGGCCGGCTTTCGCTCAGGACCAGTCGCCGAGCGCGGTCTGAACCACGCTCAGCGCCGCCACAGCGGCCGTATCCGCGCGCAGGATGCGCGGACCAAGCGCAAGCCGCACCACATTCGGCTGTCGCAGCAGCATTGCCCGCTCATCCTCAGCGAAGCCGCCTTCCGGTCCGATCAGAACGGCCAGCGGTGCGCCCTTCGGCACAACCGACAAAGCAGCGATGGGGTCGCGAACCTCGGCATCCTCGTCACAGAAAATCAGGACGCGCCCGTCCAACCGCGTCTCGAGCGCTTTCGCCAAAGGCATCGCTTCGACGACCTCGGCGATGGTGAGAATGCCGCATTGTTCGGCCGCCTCGATGGCATTGGCGCGCATGCGGTCGAGATTGACGCGGGCAGCTTGCGTATGGCGCGTGGTCACCGGCTGCAGGCGCGAAACGCCGAGTTCCACCGCCTTCTGCACCATGTAGTCGAGCCGGGCATGCTTCAGCGGCGCGAACAGGTAATGCAGGTCGCAATGGTCATGCTGCGGCCGTGTCTGTTCGGTGAGGGACAGCGAGACACTTTTGCGTCCTTCCGGTTGCAGCGCCGCCAGCCACTCGCCGTCCCGGCCGTTGAACACCAGCACGGCATCGCCAGCCCCGAGGCGCAGCACATTGGCCAGATAGTTCGATTGCCCCTTGTCGAGCGGAACACTCGTCCCTGCGCCGAGTGTGTCTGCGACGAATAGTCGTGGGGTGCGGAAATCGTATCGCGGCGGCATGTCTGTCTTTAAGGCTGGCGGCAATTCGGGTCGCCGGCGGCTTGGTCCTGTCGTTTTGCCACCCTATTATGCCGCGAATCGCGATTTGCCGCTGTCTCGCCGGATTTACCGGCTTGATGGCGGCAATACGACTCCGGACCTGCCGGAAGCGGGAGTGAAATGACCATGAGGCTGATTCAAGGCCTTTCCGCAACGACGATGACGCTGGCGCTGCTTGGGGCGACGCCGGTCCTTGCCGCGTCGGAAAAGATCGAGCTCGCCCAGGCTGCCGCACCTGCCGGACCGCCTACCAGTGGCTGGACGACCCCAGGTACCGCCCCGCAGGCTTCGCCGCGTCCCCCGTCCTCGGGCTGGAGCGCTCCCGGCGCAGGTCCCGCGCCGATGGCGGCACCCTCAGGTCCACCGGCCGGTGGCTGGGCACCGGCAGCTCCGCAGCGCGATTGTGGCGGTGAATTCCTGCCATTGCGTCAGGATGCGGAAAAGAAAGCCGCAGCGATCAAGGCCGCAGCGGCAACCAAGAAGCAGCCGGCCGTTTGCGCGGCATTCAAGAATTTCGCCGCGGCGGAAGCCAAGGTGGTAAAATATGTCGAAGAACACGGCGACGAGTGCCGCATCCCGTCAGACGCGGCGAAGATGATGAAGGCCAATCACGCCAAGACGCTCGAAATCCGTACCAAGGTCTGCGACGTCGCGGCGGCCCCGCAGCCGCGCGCTCCAAGCCTCAGCGATGCACTTGGCACGTCACGTATACCGACGGCGCCGTCGGAAGGTGCGACGAGCACCAAGCGCGGTGGCGCTTTCGATACGCTGTCCGGTAATTCGTTGTCGCGATGACCGGAGCCACCGGGCGCGTCGCCGATTCGACCGGCAATTGGGTCGACACGGCCGCGCCGCTGTGGCTGCGTCCTTATCTTCGGCTGGCGCGGCTCGATCGGCCGATCGGCTCGTGGCTGTTGCTGATGCCCTGCTGGTGGTCGGCCGGCCTGGCTGCCATCGCCGCGGGACGCCCCTATCCCGATCCGTGGCATTGCCTGTTGTTCTTCATCGGCGCCTTCGTCATGCGGGGCGCCGGCTGCACCTGGAATGACATCACCGACCGCGATCTCGATGCCATGGTGGACCGCACCCGCTCGCGGCCTATTCCCTCCGGTCAGGTTACAGTCAAACAGGCTCTGGCTTTTCTGGTCCTGCAGGCCCTGATCGGGCTCGTCGTGCTGCTGCAATTCAATGCCTTCACCATCCTCTGCGGCATTCTCTCGCTGACGACCGTTGCGATCTATCCGTTCCTGAAACGTGTGACCTACTGGCCGCAGATCGGGCTCGGCCTTGCCTTTTCCTGGGGCGCATTGATGGGTTGGCCTGCCGTGTTTGGACGGCTCGATCTCGCGGCCTTCGTTCTGTATGCGGGCTCGATCGCCTGGGTGATCGCCTATGACACGATCTACGCGCATCAGGATCGCGAAGATGACGCGCTGATCGGCATCAAGTCGACGGCGATCCTGTTCTCGCAAAACACCAAGCCGATGCTGGCATTTTTCTTCACACTGGCCGTCCTGCTGATTGGCATCGCCGGATGGCTCACAGGCGCCGGCGTGATTTTCGCCCTCGGCCTCGCCGCTTTCGCGTTGCATCTCGCATGGCAGGTGCAGCGCCTCGATATTTCCGATTCCGCGTTATGTCTGCGGCTGTTCAAGTCCAATCGCGACGCCGGTCTGATCCTGTTCGCCGCGATGATCCTTGATGCCGCCGCAAGGCATCTCGGCTGAAACGGACTGTCATGCGCGGGCTCCGACCCGCGCATCCATCACATAAAAAATGCTTTTACGAAAATGATGGATTGCCGGGTCAAGCCCGGCAATGACGACATCAGTTGCGAGCGATGATCTCGCGCTCGTCGCGATGCACGATCGACAATGCGATGTGACGACCGGGCTTACGACGCAGAAAGATCGACGGACGGCGCTTGCGGATCGAAGAACGGCGGCGCCTGCGGCTGACCACTTCCTCCATCTGCACCGAGCGGCGGCCCGGATGCACTTCGCAAATCTGTCCATCCTGCCCACGCTGACGCAAGGCAAGACCGAGCACACGGCCCCAGGCCTTCCACACAAAGGTGGCTTCCTCGGCATCTGCGCCGTCCAGCAGCGGTATCGACAGCGACGGATCGCAGTGATCGAGAATGATGGATGCGGTGTCGCCATCCGCAGCCGGTGTCACGAGCGTGATCCCGGTGAATGCTTCGACGGGAAGGCGGATCTTCATCCGCATCCCGCGGACCGCGCGCCGCAACGTCACGCGATCACGATCAAGTTCGACCTGCCGCATCTGCCCATCAGCCCCGGCATCGTTCGCCGGAAAGCGGATGGGCAAAGCGAAGGGGTCGAGCCGCATGGTGCGGCCCGACCCGGCAGGTATAGCCCCGCCGGCTTCCATTTGACGCCTCAATTGCTCCCCCGGACTTTTTCGTCCGTTATGGGCATCACCTTGCCACAGCAACGTCGGAAACCGCTTAAAAAGCCTGGTTAATCAGGCGTTTCCGGCATTCCCTCGATTCTCATGATTGACATTTTCTTTCGCCGGCCGGGTAAAGCCGGTGTTTTCGGCTAACCTTGTTCTTGTCAGAGCGGAGGGCTGCGCCTAAATCCGAGCACACCCATGAAAACCCTCCTCGATCAATCTGCCCTCACGAACCTTGCCGAAAGGCTGGTTGGAGCCGCACAAAAAGCTGGTGCCGATGCAGCCGACGCTGTCGCGGTCCGGTCCGTATCCATCGGCGTCGAAGTGCGTGACGGCGCACTCGAAGAATCCGAGCGATCCGAAGGCGACGATGTCGGCCTGCGCGTCTTTGTCGGCCGCAAGCAGGCCGTGGTCTCCACAAATGACATCGGCCGCGCTGATGTCGACGCGCTTGCGTCGCGCGCTGTCGCAATGGCACGGGTTGCGCCGGACGATCTCTATGCCGGGCTGGCAGATAAAAGCCTGCTGTCGCATCAGCAGCCCGATCTTGATCTGATCGATCCCGATATTCCTGAAGTCGCTGCGCTTGAGGATCGCGCCCGAGCGGCCGAACGCGCCGGCCTTGCTGTCAAAGGCGTGTCCAAATCCGGCGGTGCATCGGCATCCGCCGGCATCGCCGGCATGGTTCTTGTCACCAGTGACGGATTCCACGGCTCCTATCTCGCGTCGCGCCGCGGCGTCTCGATGATGGCGATTGCCGGTGAAGGCACCGGCATGGAACGCGATTACGATTACACATCGGCGCTGCATGAGAGCGATCTGGAATCGCCTGAACAGGTCGGCCGCCAAGCCGGCGAGCGCGCCATCCGCCGCGTCAATCCGCGCAAGGTGAAGACGCAACAGGTGCCGGTGATCTTCGAGCCACGCGTTGCCAGTTCGCTCATCGGCCATCTCGCCGGTGCCGCCAATGGTTCGTCGATCGCGCGCAAGGCGAGCTTCCTCAAGGACAAGCTGGGCCAGAAGATTTTCGCCTCCGGCATTCGCGTGGTGGACGATCCGCTCCGTAAGCGCGGATTGCGCTCGCATCCCTTCGACGGCGAAGGTGTTGCCGTGAAGAAGATGAACCTCGTTGAGGACGGTGTGCTGACATCGTGGTTCCTAGACAGTGCAACAGCGCGCGAACTGGGCATGACCACCACCGGCCATGCCTCACGCGGTGTGTCGTCGCCACCTTCGCCATCGCCGACCAATCTGCATCTCGAGCCCGGGACGCTGACGCCGGCGCAGCTCATCGCCGAGACTGGCACCGGCTTTTATGTGACCGACCTGATAGGCATGGGCACCAATCTCGTGACCGGCGATTACAGCCGCGGCGCCGCCGGATTCTGGATCGAAAATGGCGAACTGACTTACGCTGTCAGCGAGGTGACAATTGCTGGCCATCTGTTCGACATGTTCCGAACACTGACGCCTGCAAACGATCTCACATTCAAATATGGAACGAACGCGCCGACCTTGCGCGTGGAGGGTCTAACGGTTGCCGGGCAATGAGCCACACCACGAGTATGCAATACTAGCGGATGAACTCGGCCAAGCTTTGCGCGAGGCCGGTCCGATCGCGCTGAAGACATTTCGCGGCGACATCCGAAGCTGGACCAAGGGACACAATTCCCCCGTTTCCGAAGCCGATATTGCTGTCGACAACTTCCTGCACGAACGGCTTGCGCGCGAGGGCTTCGGCTGGCTGTCGGAAGAGAGCAAGGACGATCGCTCTCGCCTGTCATCGGAGCGTCTATTCATCGTCGATCCCATCGACGGAACACGCTCCTACCTTGCCGGCCTGCCGGATTGGACCATCGTTGCCGCCGTTGTCGAAAGGGGGCGCCCTGTCGCTGCCGCGGTTTACGCCCCCGTCGACGACGATCTCTATCTGGCCGCCGCCGGCAGGGGCGCGACCAGAAACGGCAAATCAATCACGGCCTCGGACGGTACGGCGCTCGCCCACGCTCGCATTGCCGGCCCCAAGAAGATGCTGGAGCGCCTGTCGATCATCGATCCGGCGACTATCCAGGAACCGAAAATCCACTCGCTTGCATTGCGTATGACGCGCGTGGCCGAAGGTCGCATCGACGCGGCGTTTGCCTCTGTCAATGCCTACGATTGGGACCTTGCCGCGGCCGATCTTTTGGTGCACGAAGCCGGCGGCGTGATGACCAATTTCGCCGGTGAAACCCTGGTTTACAACTTGCACGATCCTGTACACGGCGCGATTCTCGCGGCCGGATATGCCCGGCATGGTGCCATGCTCGAACTTGTCCAGGCTCGCCGCAAGGAATTCGCGTGATACTGAGAAAGACTGCCATGTCCGACGAGGCTCCACAAAAACAACTGCTCCACCTTGTGATTGGCGGCGAACTTTCGCAGTTGGACGGGACTGAGTTCAAAGATTTGTCCAAGGTCGACATTGTCGGCGTGTATCCGAACTACGCGACCGCCTACACGGCCTGGCGGGCCAAGGCGCAGCAGACCGTGGACAACGCCCACATGCGCTACTTCATTGTCCATCTGCATCGCCTGCTTGATCCCGAATTGCCGGGCTCGGCCCCTCGCTAAATCAGCCACGGAAAACGGATGCTGTCGTCACGGCGTATTGCGCGCGCGCGCTGGGTCCAGAAGACTGTCGGCATCATCGCCGCCGAATATCTGCGCTTCGTTAATCTGACGAGCCGGACCATCACTGTGCCCGGCGATATCTACGAGCGCGCTGGAACCGACCTGCCGATCATTCTGGCCATGTGGCATGGCCAGCATTTCATGGCGCCTTTCATCAAGAAGAAAGGCTACAAAGCCAAGACCCTTATTTCACGACACCGCGACGGTGAAATGAATGCTGTTGCTGCGGAATGGTTAGGTGTTGAGACCATTCGCGGCTCGGGCGATCATGGCAGCGAATTTCATCGCAAGGGTGGCGTCAGCGCTTATCGCGAGATGCTGACAGCGCTGTCGGAGGGATACAACGTGGCACTAACCGCGGACGTTCCGAAAGTGTCGCGCATCGCAGGTCCCGGTATCATCCGGCTGGCCCGCGATTCCGGCCGTCCGATCTATCCGGTGGCGCTGGCTTCGAGCCGCCGCAAGGAACTCAACAATTGGGATCGCAGTGCGATCAATCTGCCGTTCAGCCTGATTGCCGGTGTCGTCGGCGATCCAGTACGCGTCGGTCCTGATGCCACACAAGCAGACCTCGAAGATGCGCGCGTCACGCTCGAAAACGAGCTGAACGCCGTGACCGACCGCGCTTACGCCATCGCCGATGGCAAGGCGACAGGTGGATTCCGTGGCTGAACGCCTGCCCATGACATTGCGCGCCTATCGCCGCGCCATGTCAGCGGCGTCGCCACTTGCCGGCCTGTGGCTGAAACGGCGCCTTCGCCGTGGCAAGGAGGTGGAGGGGCGCCTCCCCGAACGACACGGAATGCCGACGCTTCAGCGCCCGGACGGTCCGCTGGTCTGGTTGCATGGCGCGAGCGTCGGCGAATTGACGGCCGTGTTTCCGCTCATCCATCGCCTGCGCGAACGCAATCTCAGAATCCTCGTCACGTCGGGAACCGTGACATCGGCCGCTATCGTCAAGGACCGTTTGCCGGAAGACGTGCTGCATCAATTCATCCCGCTCGATGCGCCGCGCTTCGTCTATCGCTTCCTGCAACACTGGCGGCCGGATCTCGGGTTGTTTATTGAATCTGATCTATGGCCGAACCTGATCGTTGCAAGTGCCAAGGGCCGTATCCCGCTCGTGCTCGTCAATGGCCGCATGTCCGAACAATCCTTCAAAGGATGGCGCTCGGTACGCCGCACGGCCAAGGCGATCCTTGGCAAGTTCGATATGTGTCTTGCGCAATCGGCGCTCGATGCCGAACGCTTCTCGGAGCTTGGCCTGCCGATCGTCCATGTGACCGGCAACCTGAAGCTCGACGTGCCTGCACCACCCGCCGATGAAGACCAGCTCACGGAATTGCAGCTCGCCATTGCCGACCGGCAGGTGTTCGTCGCCGCATCCACGCATCCCGGCGAAGACGAAGCGATCATCGAGGCGCATCGCCGCGTGCGCAAAACGCGACCGCGACTGCTGACAATCATTGCGCCACGCCATCCGCATCGCGGCAAGGATATTCTCAATCACGCTGTTGCCACTGGCTCGCGCGGCATGCTGCGCTCTTATGGTGTGCTGCCGGACGAGCGCACGGACATTTACGTCGCCGACACCATCGGCGAACTGGGCTTATTCTATCGCCTCGCTCACATCGTCTTCATGGGCGGTTCGATCGTCGAACATGGCGGCCAAAACCCGATCGAGGCGGCAAAGCTCGGGCGACCCATCCTGCATGGTCCCCATATCTGGAACTTCGCCGATATCTACGCCGCGCTCGATGCCGCGCGTGGCGCGGAAGAAATTGATAATATCGGTCACATGGCCATGCGGATCACCGATCTTCTGAAAGACGCCGCCACACGCAAAGCCGTGGGCGATGCAGGCTTCCGAACCGTCCAGCGACTGGGCGGCGCACTCGATCGCACCGTCAACGAACTTGAGCCGTATCTGATGCAGTTGCGGCTGTCCCATCAGGCTTCCCATGCGTGAGCCGCGCTTCTGGTGGCGCAAGCCCGGAATCGCTGCATATCTGCTGTCGCCTGTCTCCGCGATCTATGGGGCGATTACCGCATCGCGGATGCGCCGAGACGGCTCACGCGCCGGCATTCCGGTCATCTGCGTCGGCAATTTCACGCTCGGCGGCACCGGTAAAACGCCGACGGCGATTGCCATCGCAAATCTTTTGAAGGCCGACGGCGAGACACCAGTCTTCCTGACACGCGGCTATGGCGGCCGGCTGCAAGGCCCCGTTCGCGTCGATCCGGCACGGCACAAAGCCGGCGATGTCGGCGATGAGCCCTTGCTGCTGGCCCAGCACGCCCCGGCGATCGTATCGCGCGACCGGGCTGCCGGTGCGGGGCTTGCGGTCTCGTCGGGCGCAAGTGTGATCGTGATGGATGACGGGTTGCAAAATCCATCGCTGATGAAGGACGTGTCGATTGCCGTGGTCGATGCCCGACGCGGCTTCGGCAATGGCTTTGTGTTTCCGTCAGGTCCTTTGCGGGCCTCGCTGTCGCATCAGTTCGAATATGTAAAAGCCTTGCTGATGATCGGAGAAGGCACCGGCACTGAACAGATCGTCGGGGCTGCGCGTGCGCATCATTGTCCGGTTCTGTCAGCGCGACTTGAAGCGTCGAGCGACGCCATCACAGCGTTGAAAGGACAAAAGGCCTACGCCTTCGCGGGCATCGGCGACCCGGACAAGTTCTTCCTGACGCTGGTGACCGCCGGCATCGACACTCCTGTGAAGCAAAGCTTTCCCGACCATCATCCTTATTCCGAGGATGACGCCGCGCGCATCCTCACCCGCTGCGCCCTCGAGAAGCTGACGCCCGTGACGACGGAAAAGGATCTCGTGAAGCTGGCGGGCTTGTCCGGAAATCGGGGTCGGCTGGCCTCGATGACCAAAGTGCTCCCGGTGTCGCTCGCGCTTGACGACCATGAGGCGCTGCGCAGACTGCTGCGCGATGCGCTCGCAACCCGCCGCAAGTCCTAGCGCTTTTGCGAGGCGAGACGCTGCATCACAGCCTGCGGCGACGCATAGGCTTCCTGCAGATCAACGTTCCAGTATTTCAGCTCTTCAAGCGGGATCGGCACGTTAGTCACGGCACAGCGCACGAAGGCGCCAGGTCTGACAATCCGGAAATCGCCATCCAGGAATCTGACTTCGGCCTCGCCGGCCATGGGTGGGGGGCGATCGAAGCGATTAAGCAAGGGGCTTCCTCCTGGAGGGGTACGCGATCATTTCAGCAATCCCAAGATAATTATCCGGGAACGAACGTCAAAGGGACTGGCTGCCGCTTTCCCGCCATCATGCCCATATCCGATGCAATCGGCGATGCAGGCCAACCATGCGATTCATTTTATTCCTTACGACATTCTTATGCCTTTGTGGCAGCGCCCGGGCAGACGTCGAATTTGTCGAGTTGCCGAGCGACGATAAGCCTGTGCCTGCGGCGCTTTACCGGCCCGTTGGGAGTGGCCCCTTTCCGGTCGTTGTCGCCATGCATGGCTGCGAGGGCCTGAAAGCCAGCAACGGTGCGATCCGGCCTCCGCTAGACGAATGGGGAAACCGCCTGGCGGCGGGCGGCTTTCTCGTCCTGTTCCCTGACAGCTATTCATCGCGGGGACTGACGGCCCAGTGCCGCGACAAGGTGCCAAAAATCCGACCCGACCGCGAGCGTGTGACCGATATTCGCGCCGCCCGCGAGTGGTTGCAGCAACAGGATTTCGTCCGCAAGGACCGCATCGCGCTGCTTGGCTGGGACAACGGTGCGATCGCCGTGCTTTGGGCGATTCGTCCCAATCTTGAGCCGGACGACGAGCACCCTGACTTTCGCTCTGCGGCCGTCCTTTATCCTGGCTGCGGCCGGCTGAACGAGACGGCGTGGAGCACGCGCGTCCCGACTCTGATCCTGATTGGCGCACTCGACGACTGGACACCCGCAAAGAGCTGCGAGCAAATGGTGGCCGGCGCCCGTGGCCGCTCCGCACGTGCCGTCATGGTCAAATACAGAGGCGCGTATCATGCCTTCGATCGCGACAATCAGCCGGTCCGTCAGGTGCGCGGCGTTGCATTTTCTTCGAATGACTCTGGCCGCGTAACCCTTGGCACAAATCTGGAAGCACGCGCCGACGCGTTCAAGCGCATCCCGCAATGGTTCTCGCGCTGAACCTCTCAACCACCGATTAGAACAGGCTGCCCTGCCCGCCGGATCCGTTACGCGGTTTCGCTTTCGTCGCCGGCGGAGACGAGGATGCGGGCGATGGCGCCGAGCCATCGGCTGTCGCACCAACCCGGCCGTCGGCAAACTCAATCTCAATGCGCGCACCGGCTCCAACGGACGATGCAGCGCGCAGCGGATGACCATCGGCGTCACGTACGAGAGCGAAACCGCGCCTGATCACGTCATGATAAGAAAAGGCATTGAGCAACTGGCCGGCGGACCTCAGACGATCCCACCTGCGCGCAAGATTTGTTCTTTGTGCCCTTGTCCCACGCTCCGCTAAAGCCTTGACGCGATCCTTACATTGCACCGTCCGTTCGGTCAGGAGCCGCAATGACAGACGTCCGGAAATGCGCGCGAATTGCTGATGATGCACATGCGCATTCGCCTGCAACGCCCGCGGGAGACGCTCCGAAGCCGCATCAATTCGCTGACGCGGAATCGCCAGCAGCGTGTCGAGGGTCGGCAGCGCACGCACGGCGGCACGGAGTTCCGTGCGGCGACTTTCCTGTCCACGCAGCCAGCAGGCGCTCATGCGCCGCGTCTGTGTCGCGATCCGCGACAGCAATTCGGACCGTACCGGCACCGCCATTTCAGCGGCCGCCGTTGGCGTCGGCGCGCGCCGGTCGGAGGCGAAATCGATCAGCGTGATGTCGGTCTCGTGTCCCACCGCCGAGATCAGCGGGATCATGCTGTTCGCCGCGGCACGCACCACGATCTCCTCGTTGAAGCACCACAGATCCTCCAGCGAGCCGCCACCACGCGCGACAATGAGGACATCAGGACGCGGCGTCGGCCCGTCCTCGGGCAGTGCGTTGAACCCTTCGATCGCTGCCGCGATTTCGGCCGCCGCACCGTCGCCCTGCACGCGTACTGGCCAGACAACCACATGCTGCGGAAACCGGTCTTCGAGACGATGCAGGATGTCGCGGATGACCGCACCAGTCGGTGACGTCACGACACCGACGACACGCGGCAGGAACGGCAGAAGCTGCTTGCGGGCCTCGTCGAACAGGCCTTCGGCGCCGAGCTTCTTCTTGCGCTCCTCAAGGAGCATCATCAGCGCGCCGACGCCGGCTGGCTCCAGCGTCTCGACCACGATCTGGTAATTGGATCGGCCGGGATAGGTAGTGATCTTGCCGGTGACGACGACCTCGAGCCCCTCCTCGGGCTTGAACCGCATGCGGCTGAACACGCCCTTCCAGATCACGGCGTCCAGCCGTGCCCCCTCGTCCTTAATGGCGAAATAGGCGTGGCCGGAGGAATGCGGCCCGCGATAGCCGGAAATTTCGCCCCGCACCCGCACATAGCTGAAATTGTCCTCAACCGTGCGTTTCAGCGCCGCTGAAACCTCGGAAACGGTCAATTCCACAACATTGAGGCGAGGAGCTTCGTTCATCTTCAGGCGATTCGCTTGCGGGTCCGGTCTCTCATGCTACACCAGCCGCCTCGAAATAAGGCGTTTCTGACCGAATGAATATCCTCTTGCTCGGCTCCGGCGGACGCGAACACGCGCTGGCCTGGAAAATGGCGGCGAGCCCGCTCGTTCAAAAGCTCTATTGCGCCCCCGGCAATGCCGGCATCGCGCAGGAGGCCGAATGTGTGGCGCTCGATCCGGGCGATCATGCGGCGGTGATCGCCTTCTGCAAGGACAAAGGCATCGATCTCGTGATGGTCGGCCCGGAAGCGCCGCTCTGCGCCGGCATCGTCGATGCGCTCGAGGCCGCAGGTATCAAAACCTTCGGGCCGTCGAAGGCAGCGGCACAGCTCGAAGGTTCCAAGGGCTTCACCAAGGATATCTGCCGCGCCAACAATATTCCAACCGCGGCCTATGAGCGCTTCACCGCGCCGGCGCCGGCCAAGGACTATATCCGCAAACATGGCGCGCCGATCGTCGTGAAGGCCGATGGGCTGGCGGCCGGCAAAGGAGTCGTTGTCGCCACGACAGTGGAACAGGCTGAAGCGGCCATCGATATGATGTTCGACGGTGGCCTCGGCAAAGCCGGCGCCGAAGTCGTGATCGAGGAGTTTCTCGACGGCGAGGAAGCCTCCTTCTTCGCTTTGTGCGACGGCACGACGGCGATCCCGCTCGCATCGGCGCAGGATCACAAGCGCGCCTATGACAACGATGAGGGACCCAATACCGGCGGCATGGGCGCCTATTCTCCTGCGCCTGTGATGACCGCCGAGATGACGCAGCGGACGATGAGCGAAATCATCGAGCCGACACTGCGCGCAATGGCGGCCATGGGTTCGCCCTACAAGGGCGTGCTGTTCGCCGGCCTGATGATCACGAAAGATGGGCCGAAGCTGATCGAATACAACGTGCGCTTCGGCGATCCGGAAACACAGGTGCTGATGCTGCGTATGATGTCGGACATCGTGCCGGCTTTGCTCGCATCGCGTGACGGCATGCTGAAGAATTTCGATCTGCGCTGGTATCCCGACGCGGCGCTGACAGTCGTCATGGCGGCGAAAGGTTATCCCGGCGATTACAGAAAAGGCACCATCATCGACGGCCTCGATGCCGCCGCCGCGATCGAAGGTGCGCAGATCTTCCACGCCGGTACCAAGGAAAGCGATGGCCACATCGTCGCCAATGGCGGCCGCGTGCTCAACGTCTGCGCCATCGGCCGCACGGTCGCTGAAGCCCAGAAACAGGCCTATGCCGCCGTTGACAAGATCCACTGGCCGGATGGCTTCTGCCGCAGGGATATCGGCAAACGGGCGGTCGAGCGCGGCGCCTGAGGCCGGATGACACCGGCAACCCTTTGATGGACAATCTCCTCCATGACAGACCTCGCCGATCTCTTTCCCGGATTTGAATCGCATTGGATCGACACATCGGCCGGGCGCATCTTCGCGCGATCCGGCGGCGAGGGTCCGCCGCTCATGCTGCTGCACGGCTACGCGCAATCCAATGTCATGTGGCACAAGGTGGCGCCGGCGCTGGCGCAAAAATTCACACTGATCATGCCCGATCTGCCCGGCTATGGCTGGTCGGATGCGCCGCGCTCCGGCAAGAACCACGCGCCTTACGACAAGCGCTCGATGGCGCGCGCGATGATCGAAGTGATGGAAAAACTCGGATATGCGCGCTTCTACCTCGCCGGCCATGATCGCGGCGGCCGCGTGTCCTATCGGCTTGCGCTCGACAATCCGGGCCGCCTGATCAAGCTCGCCGTACTCGACATCATCCCGACCTATGAGATGTGGAGCCGGATGGATCACACGATGGCCATCAAGGTCTGGCATTGGCCGTTTCTTGCGCAGAAATTCCCGATGCCGGAAATGTTGCTGGAAAAGGCTCCGACCGAATATCTCGATTACAAGATGGCGAGCTGGACCAAGGCGAAAGATATGTCCGCGTTCGATCCGCGTGCGCTCGCGCATTATCACGCCTTCTTCTCCGATCCGCTGCGCATCCATGCGACCTGCGAGGATTACCGCGCCGGCGCGACCACCGATCTTGGTCATGACGAGGTCGATCACGCTGCGCGCAACAAGATCAGCGCGCCGCTGCTGGCGTTGTGGGGTGCCGCCGGTATTCCCAGTGAACGCAATCCGCTCACGATCTGGAAAGACTGGGCGAAGGAAGTGAGCGGCAAACCGATCGATTCCGGGCATTTCGTGGCCGAGGAAAATCCGGACGCGACGGCCAGCGCCTTGCTCGAATTCTTCCGGCCCTGACGCAACGATGCCGGTGGCGAGCCCAGGATGAAAAGCGTGGCGCTCGCACTTGGCGGTGGCGGCGCGCGGGGACTGGCGCATATCGCCGTATTCGAAACGCTGGACGAGATGGGCATCCGCCCCGTCGCCATCGCCGGCACGTCGATTGGCGCCTTGCTGGGCGCGCCTTATGCGGCCGGCATAACCGGCAGCGATATCCGTAAACATGTCATGACGCTGGCGCGTGATCGCGACCTGTTCAGCAAATTGCTTTCGGTCCGGGCCGGCGGCATCGGCACATTGATTGCCTCCGGGTTTCGCGATGCCACGCTGATCGACGCGGAGAAATTCTGCGGGCAGTTTCTGCCCGCCGATGTGCCGGACGATTTCGACGCGCTGCGCATTCCATTGACGATTATCGCCTCCGATCTTTATGCCCGCCGCGAAATGGCGATCTCTTCGGGGCCTCTCAGACCCGCGATTGCGGCCTCGATGGCGATTCCCGGCATGAGCCGTCCGGTGGTGATCGGCGGCCGCGTGATGGTCGATGGCGGCGCAACCAACCCGCTGCCGTTCGATCGGCTGCGCGGCAAGGCCGACATCATCGTTGCGGTCGATGTCGCGGGTCCCCCCAATGAGACGCGGACCGAAATTCCGCTCGCGTTTGAGAGCTATGTCGCAACCATTCTTGTGATGGCGCAGACCATCATCGACGAGAAGCTGCGCCACGGCGCACCTGACATCATCCTGCGGCCGAATGTCGGCATTTTCCGCACGCTCGATTTCCTGCGCGTCAGCGCGATCCTGCGCGCGGCAGAGCCGATCAAGGCGGAGTTGAAACACAAACTGTCGGCTATGCTGGAGCGTTGATGTCAGCGCCGCTCGACGAAAAAATTCTTCAATAGCGCGCCGGCCTCGCTTTCGCCGATGCCGCCATAAACCTCGGGCCGGTGATGGCACGTTGGCGAGTTGAAGAAGCGAACGCCGTTGTCCACCGCACCGCCCTTCGGATCGGCCGCGCCATAATAGACGCGGCGAATGCGGGCGAAAGACATCGCCGCGGCACACATCGCGCACGGCTCGAGCGTGACGTAGAGATCGCAATCGGTCAGCCGCTCGGTCTGAAGGATTTGCGCCGCCTGCCGGATCGCCAGCATCTCGGCATGGGCTGTCGGATCGCGATCCATCAGCGTGCGGTTGCCGGTGCGGGCCAGCACCTCGGTACCGCGCACGAGCACGCAGCCGACCGGCACCTCGCCGGCGTCGGCGGCGTTCCGCGCCTCCGCGAGCGCCATATCCATGAATGTCGACTTGATCATTCCGGGTGGGACTTTCTTCGTCATGTCCGGACTTGTTCCGGACATTCACGTCTCTATACAGGTGATGTAACGACACTGGCGACCGGGGCAAGCCCGGCCATGGCAAGATGACAAAAGAGCAACCAAGGACAAAGGACGGCGACCGCATCGCCAAGGTGATGGCGCGCGCGGGCCTCTGCTCACGCCGCGAGGCCGAGGCCTGGATCGCCGCCGGCCGTGTGACCGTGAACGGCGCGCCGATCTCATCGCCCGCGCTCAATGTCACGTCCAAGGACAGGATCGTGGTCGACGGCAAGCCGATGCCACAGCGCGAGCGCACGCGGCTGTTCCTGTACCACAAGCCGCGCGGGCTGGTGACGACGCATGCCGATCCCGAAAAGCGGCCGACCATCTTCGAGAAGCTGCCGAAGGGCCTGCCGCGTCTCGTCAGTGTCGGACGGCTCGATCTCAACACCGAAGGCCTTCTTCTGCTCACGAATGATGGCGGCCTCGCCCGCGCGCTGGAATTGCCGCAGACCGGATGGCTGCGGCGCTATCGCGTGCGCGCGCATGGTACCATCCTGCAGCCACAGCTCGACGCCTTGCGCAAGGGTGTGACGGTGAACGGCATCCGCTACGGCGCGATCGAAGCGACAGTGGATCGCCTGCAGGGCGCCAATGCCTGGCTGACCTTTGCCATTCGCGAGGGCAAGAACCGCGAAGTGCGCAACGTGCTTGAGCATCTGGGCCTGAAGGTGAACCGGCTGATCAGCGTGTCATTTGGTCCGTTCCAGCTTGGCGATCTGGAAGAAGGCAAGGTGGAGGAAATCCGCACGCGGCATCTGCGCGAACAACTCGGCGAGCGTATCGCCACGCTGGCGGAAGCGGATTTCTCGGGACCGATTTCCGAGATCGAAAGCGACGATGCCGATGAGGCGACACCCGCGCCGCGTAAGCCTTCGCGATCGACAGACGATCAGCGAGCCAAACCACAATCGCATCGACCCGCACGGGGTGGCCCTCCCAAACGCGCGGCATCAGGAAAGCCGCACCGGCGAGGCCATGATAATGCCGATCCGCGACGCGGGGATAAGCGAACGGGCGGTCGCAATGCGCAGCATGCGCCGCGCGGCAAGCGGAAACGCTAAATGCGGATTGTCGGTGGCAATTTCCGCGGCCGCACGCTTGTCGGCCCGAAGACGCAGACGATCCGTCCAACTGCGGACCGTTTGCGTGAGACCATCTTCAACATCCTGATGCATGCTTATGGCGATCCGGTCACCGGCGCGCGGGTGCTCGACCTGTTCGCCGGGACCGGTGCGCTCGGACTGGAAGCGATGTCGCGCGGCGCTGCTTTCACGCTGTTTGTCGATGACGGTGCCGAAGCGCGTGCGCTGATCCGCCAGAATGTCGAGACACTGGGCGTCGCCGGTGTCACGCGCATCTTCCGGCGCGATGCGACCAAGCTCGGCGCCGTGCATCCGAACGAACCGTTCTCGCTGATCTTTCTCGATCCGCCCTATGGCAAGGGCTTTGCGGAAAAGGCGCTCCTTTCGGCACGCGAGGGCGGATGGATGACGCAAGATGCGCTGATCATGGTCGAGGAAGCGAAAGGCGCTTTCCAGATGCCGGACGGTTTCACCGAAATCGAACGGCGCGATTACGACGACACCGAAATCGTGTTTTTGAATCTCGCCTGATCACCGCCGGCCGAACAGGCGCTCGATATCGCTCAGCTTCAATTCGACATAGGTCGGCCGGCCGTGATTGCACTGGCCGGAATTGGGCGTGACTTCCATCTCGCGCAGCAGCGCGTTCATCTCCTCGCCCTTCAGGCGACGGCCCGACCGCACCGAACCGTGACAGGCCATGGTCGCGGCGACATGCATCAGCCTGCGTTCGAGCGGCAAGCTATCGTCCCATTCGGCCATATGTTCGGCAAGGTCCCGCACCAGCGACGCGGCATCGATCTCGCCCAGAAGCGACGGCGTTTCGCGCACGGCGACGGCGCCGGGACCGAAGCCGTCCAGCACCAGACCGTATTTCGCCAGCTCGTCGGCGCGCGCAACCAGACGTTCGACATCGCTTTCGTCGAGTTCGACGATCTCGGGGATCAGCAATATCTGCCGCGCGACACCCTGCTGCGCCACGGCCGCCTTCAATCGCTCATAGACAAGCCGCTCATGCGCGGCATGCTGATCGACAATGATGAGACCATCGCGGGTTTGCGAGACGATGTAATTGTCATGCACCTGCGCCCGCGCGGCACCGAGCGGACGATCGAGCGCATCGAGAGCCGGCTCAATTGTCTCGACACGCGCGCTCGTCGCTGCAGCACCGACATCGAACACCGCCTGTGCGGCTTCGGCAAAACCGAGCGCGGCATTACCGTCCGTCGCAAAGCCCGATGGCGCCGACGGACGCGCCACAAAACTCGGCGGCGTAGCCGGCGAACGGCGGATATCCCAGCCCCCACGCGGCACCGACGACGCCGGACGGAACGCAGACACCGTCGCATCGCCACCGGTGGACGCTGCACGCCCGCTCTCGCGCGCCAGCGCATCGCGCACCGCACCGAAGACGAGACTGCGCACCAGCCCGCCATCGCGGAAGCGCACTTCGGTCTTCGCCGGATGAACATTCACATCGACCTCGCGCGGATCGATGGTGACGAACAACGCCACCACCGCCTGACGGCCGCGCGGCAGATAATCGGCGTAAGCACCATTCACCGCACCGACCAGCACCTTGTCGCGCACCGGCCGGCCGTTGACGAACAGATATTGGCCGAGCGAATTGGCGCGCGTGTACGTGGGCAAAGCGGCAAAACCGACGACGCTCAGGCCTTCCTTGCCGGCCATGACCTCGACGGCATTGGCGCGGAAATCGGCGCCAAGGATATCGCCGAGCCGCGCCAGCGATCCGGCAATGCCGGGCAGTGCCGCGGGCCAGGTGACATGCGCGCGCTCCTCGCCTGCGAGCGTGAAGGCGACATCGGGCCGGCTCATCGCCAGCCGTCGCACCACCTCGCGCACGGCGTCGCTTTCGGCGCGCTCGCTCTTCATGAATTTCAGACGTGCCGGCGTTGCGTAGAACAGGTCGCGCACTTCGATGCGCGTGCCGGCATTCAGCGCGGCCGGAGCGGCTTGCGATTTCACACCGGCATCGACGCTCAGCGCCCAGGCATGCGGCTCGCTGGCGTGGCGCGTGACGATGGCCAGCTTCGACACCGAGCCAATCGACGGCAAGGCTTCACCGCGAAAGCCGAGCGTCGCGATCGCCATCAGGTCGTTGTCGTCGGACAGCTTCGATGTGGCGTGCCGCTCCACGGCCAGCGTGAGGTCCTCACGGGTCATCCCGATGCCGTCGTCGGTGATGCGGATCAGCCGCCGGCCGCCGCCGTCGGTGACGATCTCGATCTTCGACGCGCCGGCATCCAGCGCGTTCTCCACCAGTTCCTTCACCACGCTGGCGGGCCGCTCTACCACCTCGCCGGCGGCAATACGGTTGATGATGGCTTCGGAGAGTTGGCGGACGGGCATGAGGTGATTTTACAGGATTCGGGACCTCGGTTCTCGTCGTTCCCGCGTTCTGCATCCCTCCCCGCTAGGGATGCCGGGGGATTTTTCTCGTCATGGAGCAACCCCACCCGTCTCCTCGCTTCGCTCGGAGCCACAAGAAAGGCAAGCTCCGCCACCCCTGTTCTTTGCGGCGCGGGGACGCCGGTATTCCCGAAAGAAGGCGAGGGGAATGATGCGCCGAAAGACGCAGGGCATTCCTGATACGTCGCGTGTTGTTGCCAGCACGCGACCGCCTCACGGCGCATCATGAGCAGCGATTTTGCGCTCCGGAGCCGTTCTTCCGGGCCTGGACAGGATGCGCCGCGCACACCCCGATCCGGCAGGCTTTGGCCCGCCTTCATCCAGACCGCGTCCAGCAGGTCTACCTGCAGACCCTCGTA
>Ga0164243_10003779_pt1 | contig 24093 bp, 21 predicted proteins | sample OricompcompostOP_FD_108781 | JGI IMG/M metagenome (GOLD analysis project Ga0164243, IMG submission 108781) | Organic Plus compost microbial communities from Emeryville, California, USA - Original compost - Organic plus compost (OP) | ecosystem: Engineered > Solid waste > Mixed feedstock >...
CTTGAAAACGGCGGCCTGGACGTCGGTCATCGGCTCGTCGTCGACGTGCTGATCTTCGCCGCGTTCGTCGTCGATATGTTCGGCATCGACGTGGTCGTCGCCGCGCGCTTCGCCCGGCGAAGGCTGATCGCGCGTGTGGAAATGGTTGGCTGTCTGTTTGAAATGATCGGCCATGAGCCCACCTCGCGAGCCACCTCGCGCGATTAACGCAAGGTGCGGCGGCGGGTTCCCGCTACCCCTGTACAGTTTCCCGCGGTTGGCAGGCGCGAAAGACCGTCGCGGGAACCGAAACGTGCGGTATCAACGCCTGCACGTTCCGGACAGTAAAAGGGCTGTGCTCGGCGATCCGCGCCGGGTTACTTGGCGGGCGCGGGCGCCTTGTCCCAATCCGTCTTGCCCTTATCCTTGCCGGCAACCGAATACAGCACCTGCGCATTGCGGGTCTTCTGGAACTCCTCGAGCGTCTGGCCGCGCATCGCCGCGTAGATGTGCAGGTTCGAGACGCCAATGACCGCGCCGAGTTTCTCCAGCATGAAGAAGATCACACCGTAGTGAATCATGCCGCGCCAGTCGCGGCGGCGTACCAGATCGCGTTCTTCCTGGGTAAGGCCGGCGGCTTCGTAGGCTTTTTCCTCATCGGCAAGGAACGCCTTGCGTTTTTCCGGGATGATGAGGTCGTGCAGAAACGCATTGAGGCGGTAACCTTTCACGCTGCGTTCAAGTGTGAACGGGTAGGTGCCCTGAAGCTTGTCGGCACCGGCGAGTTCGTGCCCGACATGGCGGCGATACTCGGCCTGGATGTCGGCGACGGGCTCCAGCACCTCGCTGCTGTCGAGTTCGTTCTCGTAGACGGCGGTGGCGATGCCGGTCATCGATGGCAGGTAATAATCGCGATGCAGCCGCTTGATGCGCGCCGACATGGCGCCGCGCATGACGAGCCACATGACGATCTCGGCACCTTCGAGGCCGCCAAGCTGCGCGTATTCCGCAATCGTCATGCGGGTGAGGGCTTCCGGATCGCTCTCCAGCAGATCGAGGAAGCGGCTGTCCCATGCGGTGTTGTTGAAGCCCGCGCGCTCGCCGTGAACCTGATGCGACAGGCCGCCGGTGGCGACGATCGCGACCTTGAGATCTTCCGGATAGCTCTCGATTGCCTTGCGGAGCGACTGGCCGAGCTTGTAGCAGCGCCGCGCGGTCGGGATCGGGAATTGCAGCACGCCGATCTGCAGCGGGACGACAGCGGCCGGCCATTCCGGCTTGTGCGGCAACATCACCGACAGCGGCGAGAACAGGCCGTGGTCGAGCGGCTTGCCCTGGAAGAACGACATGTCGAACTCGTCCGCCATCAGCGCCTGGCCGATATGCTGCGACAGACCGGGGTGACCTTTTACCGCCGGCAGGTCGCGCGCGCCGCCGCCTTCGTCCGCGACCGCATAGGAGTCGCCGATGCCGAGCGCAAAGGCGGAATAGTGATCGAAGAAGAACGACGTGACGTGATCGTTGAAAATGACGAACAGCACGTCCGGCTTCTTCTGCGCGAGCCAGTCCTGCACCGGCTTGAAGCCGTCGAAGATCGGCTTCCAGGCCGGGTCGTTCTGCTTGTTGGTGTCGAAGGCGAAACCGATGGTCGGCGTATGGGAAGCGGCAACCGCGCCAATGATCCTAGCCATGTCTCTTTCCTCCGATCGTCGCGTTGGAACTGCAAAATCTGGGGAACCACTGCGGCCACGCATTGATCTGCCGCAAGAGGCTACCGGTTCGACTGTGACGATTACTGCGCCGGGAAGGGTACGGCAAGCCCAGGGGAAGGGACGTGCCTACCGCGGGAAATTCCAAGGTTTTCAGGGTTTAGTTGCGCCCCTGAGCGGGGCGCCGCGAACCGTCGTTTTGTAGTGCAAACATAAGCACAACCCTGTCAATCGCGTTGCGGGCGCATGTTAATCACGAATACCTTCGCGCCACGATTGGGTTCCGCGGATGATTCGGGGTGACTCCAATCCAACGGGGGCGAGGACGATGACACGATTAACTGGACCAGCGCTGCTCCTGGGCAGTGCACTTTTGGCATCGACAATTCCGCAATTGGCCTCTGCAGCTACAGCGGAGGAGCAAATCCTTGCGCGTCTCAATGCGCTTGAAAAGGAAAATACCGCGCTGCGCGCGCGTCTCAATCGGCTCGAAGGTGCGAAGGCGACGCGGTCGCCGGCGCGCGCCACCGAAGCCAATTCCGCACTCTCCGCAGCGCCGAGGCTTCCGGCTGCGGAGGCACTTGATTCCCCCGTGATTGCCGCGAGCGTTCGTTCGACGCGAGGCGTCGAGATCAGCGGTTCGCTGCTCTTCCTGCAGACGGTTCCTGGCAATCTGGAGTACGGCATACTGACGAACCCGTTGCCCGCGGTGTCACCGCACTGGAACGGTCACACGCTCGATCCAGACTTTGCACCGGCGTTCGACGTTGGCGCTCGCTACTTCTGGGGCCCCAACGATATCGCCGTGAAATGGGTGCATCAGAACCGCACCACCAATGACGGTTTCGTGGGGGCGCCTGACCAGATGGCCGGACCGCCCTACCTGATCGGACCGGAGTCCGGGGATTACAAGGTGGGAAGCGGAACGGTTCAATCCAAATATGACTCGGTCAAATTGGACGCAGGCCATACGTTCTGCTTCGGTTGCGATTTCCAGTTGCGCGCTTTCGGCGGCGTCGAGTTCGCTCGCCTCGGGCAGGATATGACCGGAACGTTTCAAAGCTATAGCGGGGACGCGTCCAACTCCTACACCAACACATCGCGCTTCACCGGTGCCGGTCCTCGCCTGGGCGTGAGAGGCCAGTACGGGCTGGGAAGTTTCGACTTCAGCGGCGAAGTCGCGGCATCGGCGTTGATCGGAACCATGCAGAGCAGGGTCAACTATCTGACGATCAAGCCCGCGCTGGCCCAACCCACGGTACAGTATCTGGCCTCGCCGGATGAGACGCGGGTCATTCCCAGTATCGACGCCAGATTGGCCGGCGCCTACAGTTTTGCGCCGACGCCCTATGGGCAACTCAAGCTCGAGGTCGGTTACCAGGCGGCCGTGTATTTCAACGCGGTCAGCGAGTATTCTGTAACGCAGGTGCCCACCTCCCTCGTGCTGCCGCCTAACGGCATCTATCTCGCGACAGCCCAGCACTCTTACAACAATTTCACGACGCATGGTCCGTTCGTGACGGCGAAGTGGCGGTTCGACGGGTTGTAAGGTTTCACGGGTCAATGCAAAGCGCCCCGGGAGTTCTCCCGGGGCGCCGCATTTTGTTGCTGCCGTAAACGCCGTATTCCGCTTCACGCCCCCGGCACGCTGCCGGGCGGCAGGAAGTCGACCTCGCATTCGGCGGAGCGACGGACAACCTCTTCCGGGTCGGTGAGGTTGTGCAACTGGTCAAACAGTTCTTTCAGCCGGCGCGCCGGCGATACCCAGAACAGCGCGCGGGTCTCCTTGTCGGTCTTGTTGTAGTAGCCGTGTGGCAGGCCCATCGGCATGCAGACGAGATCGCCGGGTCCGGCCTTTACCCATTTGCCGTCGAGGTAGAGATCGAACACGCCCTCGAGCATGTAGATGTATTCGTCTTGCGTCGGATGGATGTGCGGCGGCACGAATGAGCCAGCCGGGTCGATGGTCTCGAATGAAAAGCAATTCGCGCTGTTGGTCTTCTCGAAATAGGTGTGGCCGAGAATGTTCCAGTGCGCGCCGCTGATGCTCTTGCCCGCGGGTGTGATGCCCGGAGCGAGTTTGTTGGTCGTCACCATGTCAGTCTCCCTCTCTGAAAGTGTGTCACGCCGCTGCCGCCAATGACGGATCGGCAAACAGTGGCACGACCGTTGCCGGTTCGTCGAACCCTTGCGCGATCCGGTCCGCCAGGGCGGGCTTGCCGGAGGCCCGCGCCAGCAGTTCGACCACGTGCGGAGGCGGCGGCATGAGGATCATGTTGCTCCACGTCGTGGAGGCTTCGACGCGGCTGAAGGCGGCTTCGAACGTCGCGTTCATCCAGGCAGCGTCGAACGGCGCGCTCCCGCGCTGCACGATGGCATCGAGATAGATCGTCGCCGCCTTGATCGCATTGTTGGCGCCCTGGCCGACAATCGGATCGTTGAGCACGACCGCATCGGCGAGGCCGAGCACGGCCTTGCCGGAGGGAAGGGCGCCGACGCCTTTGCGCACCGTCGGCGCAAAACGGCCCGTGAGGCTGCCGTTCGGGTCGGTCGCCGTCGCGTTCCGCACGCGGTCATATTCCCATGGCACGAACTGCTTGATCAGCGCCTTGATCTTTTCAAGCTGCGTTTCGGCATCGGCCGCGCTGTCGAATGTGTCGAGCGGGCTGCCAGGACCCCCCTCGAAGAACAGAATTTCACACGGCCCCGCATGGGTCAGTGCCGGGATCATGAACAACTCGCCCGCGCCGGGGATCAGTGTCGCGGTGACGCACGTCTTGTCGTAGGGAGTGACGCCCTTTGCGTAGGCCAGCGCCAGCGCGCGCATCGGCTTGTCGTAGGGCGAACGGGCGGCGTCGCGCTCGAACAGTTGCGTGACCGCACCTTTGCCGGCGGCGACAATCACGAGGTCGCTGTCGCCCGCGTAGCGCTCGAGGTCGGCGATGCCGGCCTCGGCAATCTCCACCGTGCCGCCGGCCTCCGCCACGGCCTGCATGAATTTTGGAAATTTCACCCGCTGGTCCACAGATTGAGCGGGTGCGGCAAGATTGCCGACAAAGCCGAACGCCTTGTTGCCGGAGCCGTCCGGCGCCGCGACGGCGATCCGCATTCCGGTGATGGCGGGGGCGGTGTCATGCCAGTAATCGAGCCCGAGGCTACGCTCCTGCGCGCGCGCCGTGCCGAATACGCACTGGCTGGACATGGCTTTTCCGGTGGCAAGGTCCGCGGCGGTGCGATTTTGCACGAGCCTGACCTTGTAGCCGGCCTTCAGCAAACCAGTGGCAAGCGGCAATCCCGCCTGGCCACCCCCAACGATCGTGATGTGGCGCATGTGTCACCTCCGTACGAGGACAATTGCTGCGCCGATTTTCAGGGTGATTTGGCGGTGATGACTATCCGGTGGACGCGGCGTTTATCCATTGGATGCTGATTTTTGGGGCAACGCGGCATTTTTTGATTGGCGTCAAAAAGCGCTGGTAATCCGAAAAATTCGGTCGGAGAATATTCCCGGACATGTTCGGGAGCGCCGCATGATCGCACTGCGCACGGCCAGCGCATCGCCGCTCTGGACTTTCAACGCCGTCGACACGGTCGATCCGGGCGAGGCGGAAGACGAAGTCGCCCGTATCTTTTGTCCGCACCGCCTGACACCCCAGCGCAGCGGCGCCCCCGGCTTTCGCGCCGTTCATAACAGTGCACGCTTCGACGGCTTCTCGGTGAATTATGTCAGCTACGGTGCCGCGGTTGAAATCGATCCTGGCAAGCTCGATCGTTTTTTCCTGTTGCAGATTCCGCTCGCAGGCGCAGCCGATGTCAAATGCGGTGCGGTTCGCGTCGACGCTTCGCCGCAGAAGGCATCGCTGCTGTCGCCGACGCTGCCGACCCTGATGACGTGGCACGACGGCTGCGGCAAGCTGATCGTGCTGATCGACCGCACGGTGGTCGAGAGTCATCTGTCTGCGCTGCTCGATCGCTATTTCGATCACGTCGAATTCGATGCCAGCGTGCCGCTCATCAGCGTGGTGGGACAGGCGATCCGCGCGCAGGCCATGTTGATGAAAGACGCCGCCAACGAGTCGATTTCGCTGCCGGCCGGCATGGGCCGGCTCGTGCAGCGCGAATTGCGCAATGGACTGGTTGGGCTTCTGCTCACCGGTGTCGCGCACGAACACAGCGCGTTGCTGGCAGGCGCGGCTTCGGCGCCCGCACCGGGCCATGTGAAGCGTGTCGAGGATTTTCTACGCGCGCATCCGGACCGCGACATCAGCGTGACCGAGCTGGCCGTGATCGCGGGTACAAGCCTGCGCGCGCTGCAGGAGGGCTTCCGGCGTTTCCGCAACATCACGCTCACGGAGGCGATCCGCGACGCGCGCCTCGTTCAGTGGCGCAGGTTGTTGGAAGCGCCACCGCAAGGCGCTGGCGTCGGCATGCTTGCCGTCGCGGCCGGCCTGACCCATCTCGGCCGCGCCGCCGCACTCTATGCAAAGCGTTATGGCGAGACGCCGTCAGAGACGCTGCGGCGGTCCCGGCAATCTCCAACGTAATCACCTTTAATGATCGGGTTGTATTTCGCGGCTATCATGGCGCCTGGCGATAATATTGGGGGGCAATGATGGCGGCTCGAACGGGTGGCGAACTCATTCAGGACTTCCTGGCGACCTACGAAATTCCATTCGTCTTCGGTAATCCCGGTACGACAGAGACGACGTTTCTCGCCGCCATAGCCGCCTCAAAAGCCACCTACGTCCTGTCCTTGCATGAATCGAGCGCGGTCGGCATCGCCGCTGGCTACGCGCTGATCACCGGCAAACCGTCCATCGTCAGCCTGCATACGTATCCGGGCCTTGCCAACGGCATGTTCAACATGCGCAACGCCTTGATGTCCGGGGTGCCGCTGTTCGTCATCAATGGCCAGCAGGACTCGCGTTTTCTCATTCATAATCCGGTTCTGGGAGCGCCAAATACGCAACTCGCAGAGACCGCGACCAAGTATTCATACGAGGTAACGGGCATCGACGACCTCGCCGTCGCGCTGCAACGTTGCTATTTGCAAGCGGCGCTGCAGCCGACTGGTCCGGTGTTTCTGTCGATCCCGATGAATTTCATGCTGGAGCAAACCGGGCATGTGACATTCAAGAAGACACGCATCATCGAGGACACGGTGCCACGCACGCTTGATGAGGTGGCACGCGTTCTCAAAGCCGTCCCAGCAGGGAAACTCGCCATCCTTGCCGACTACGCAGTGGGTGCCGCACATGATGCCGGTGCCCTGAGCCGCATCTCAACCGCGCTCGGCGCAGATATTTACGCCGCGCCGTTTCACGTGCAAGGCACCGTCGATCCGTTGCATCCGAATTTTCGCGGGCAGCTTCCGCCGACCACAAAGGAAATCAACGAAACGCTGAGCCGCTATCACACATTGCTGCTGGTCGGCGAGAAGATCGATACCTTCACTTACGATGGCCTGTCGGCGATGCCGAGCGAGTTGCAGCTAATCCAGATCGCACCTTCGACCCGCCAACTCGGTTTCGACTATCCCTGCGATATCGCCGTGCTGGGCGACATCAAAGCGACGCTGGACGCGCTTGCAACAGCCCTCGGCGCGCAAGCCGCCTCGGCCGGCGATCGCGTCGCCGACGTCGCGGCGCTGGAAGCGAAATATCCGCCATCGGGCAAAAGGCCGAGCGACGCACTCATACTGAATGTGCTGCGTCAGCTTGACCAGGCGACACATATCATCACCGAAGGCTCTTCCGAAGACGCGATTGTGCAGGATATGGCGGTTGGGCTTGGCTTCCGGAATGTCCATTTCTCGCCGCGCGGCGGTGGTCTGGGCTGGGCCATGCCGTTGGGTGTCGGGATCGGCCTCGCGACCGACGAGCATGCCGTTTGTTTCGTCGGCGATGGCGGCAGTCTGTTTTCAATTCATGCACTTTGGACGGCTGCCAAATATGCAATCCCCTCCATATTCGTTTGCTTTGTGAATCACGAATATCGGCTGCTGAAAGACCTCTGGTGCACCGCCATGGGGACGACGTTCGAGACGACAAAGTTTGTCGGGCTGGACTTCGACAATCCAAATCTGAACATGCAGGGCATTGCGGAAGGTTTTGGTGCGCGTGTCGAAACGATCGAGAACATGCACACGGTCGGTGAAGTTCTCAAACGCGCCCTTGCGCACAAGGGCCCGAGCTTCCTGATTATCACTCGTGAGCCGTGATTGCTATTTATGGGCCATTCTTGCGCGAAACGAACGTGCAGCAAAATCATCGTGGGTGAAATCAATATTCAAGTCAGGCGCAACGGGCGTAACGGTGTTGATTGTTGTTGCGGGCAAAGCACAGCGTTCATCATAAGCACGCGTGACCGCGTCATTCGTCTTGCCTCTTTCACATTCTTTCTTTAGTAGCTCGCCTCCTTCGCACGGCCTTGTGTCCGGGCTCGTTGAGATCCCGGCTGGCGCGAGCTGCTCTGCAGTTTCGTGTTCCGCCAAACGAAGACGCGATTGTAGCTCATGGAGAGCGCCGGGAATGGTCCCGGAGGCATCGGTTCGATTCCGATCGGTTGCAAGCTACTCAGGATAGCTCAGTGGTAGAGCAGATGAATTGTAAACATCTTGTCGCGGGTTCAAATCCCGCTCCAACGCTCCGGTTCAGCCTGCAAAGCTGACTCCATTGAAGGGGACCGGACGCGCACTTCAGTCGCAGTCCGGCCGTTTTGCCGCAAGGCTCATCGTCCGAACCTAGACACTGGAACAACGGCTTTGCGCCGCGGTGGATACCGCTTGCGCTGATGCCGGAAGCTCCGTTCTGTCACCTGGCATTTGCCGGGCGATGGCGCGCGTGCGTCCGTCATCGTGCAAACTCAAGCCTCGGCCCGTCGCTGCTTCAGGAAGACGCGTCCGGTTTCCCACATCCTTGAGAACGAAGCCGCTTTCCGGATGGGCCGGAAAGCGAACGACGGAGATGTGTCATGACGTGGCACTTTTTGATGTTGCGTGTCACGGTGAAGGATGGCGAGCGCGCCTTCCTGACGCGCAACGGCCGGTTGGAGCGTGTGCTCGCGCCGGGCCGGCACCGAATCCTCGATCCGCTGCGTGCGCGGAAGGCCGAGGTGTTTTCGGTCGTGCGCGCCGAATTTCCGGCGGAGCGCTACGCGGTGCTGAAGGCGTCGCGGCCTGATCTGGCCGTGGAGCTGTTCGAGGTTGTGGAGACGCAGGCGAATGAAATCGCCATCGTCAGCCTCGACGGCCGCCCCACGCAGGTGATGACGCCGTGGCAGACGCGCGTCTACTGGAAGGTGGCGACCCGCGTCGATGTCGAGCGCATCGACGTGACGAGCGATCCCCGTGTTGACGCGAGGCATCTCTCGATGATCGACCGGGCGCGGATGACGATCGTGTCCGAAACGGTTGTCGAGAACCACGAGGCGGGCCTGCTTTACGTCGAGGGCCGGCTTGTGGAGCGGCTCGCGCCGGGCCGGCACGCGTACTGGAACGTCGGCCGCAAGGTCGAGGTGAAGCGCCTCGATCTGCGTCCGCAGGCGGTGGAGATCACTGCGCAGGAGATGCTGACCAAGGACCGCATCGCGCTGCGTGTGACGCTCACCGCGTTCCGCCGGATCGTCGATCCGGAGCGCGTCGTCGGCGTGGTGCCTGACGTGGACGCGTGGCTGTACCGGCTGGTGCAGTTCGCGATCCGTGAGTCAGTGGCAGGCCGCACGCTCGACGAGGTGCTGTCGGCGAAGGCGTCGCTCGATGCGGAGCTTCGGGCCTATGTGCGCGAACGCGTCGCGGAGAGCGGTGTCGAGGTGACGGAGCTCGGCGTGAAGGACGTGATCCTTCCCGGCGAAATCCGTGAGCTGGTGAACAAGGTGGTGGAGGCGGAGCGGGTCGCGAAGGCGAACCTGATCCGCCGGCAGGAAGAGACGGCGGCGACGCGGTCGCTTCTCAACACCGCCAAGCTCATGGAGGAGAACCCGTTGCTGCTTCGCCTCAAGGAGCTCGAGTCGCTCGAGCGGCTGGTGGAAAAGGTCGGCCGGATCGACCTCCACACCGGCGAGACGAACGGCTTCGACGCGCTGCTCTCGAAGCTCGTCCGGCTCAAGGAGCCTGACACGACCTGACAAGAAGGGCCGCCCACGGGCGGCCCTTCGGTTCAAAAATTCTTTCGGACGTAGGGTGGGCTGAGCGTAGCGAAGCCCACGCGATTATTCGCCGAACATGCCAGCGGCGTCGCAGATATCTCCACCCCAGTCACGTGGAAGTTCACCACGTTCAACAAAGCGATGAAAGCTGCTGTGGGGCCAATCACAAATGCGCGAGACCAAGCCGTGTTTGGCGGGATTATAATGGATGTAGTCGATGTGTCGGATCAAATCTTCATCGTCACGAATCGTGTGCTCCCAGAACCGACGCTGCCAAATTCCTTTTTCCCGTTTTGCAATTTTACTTGTCGACCGCGACGGCGCGGCCGGTACTCGCCGCGAGAATGCATTTTTGATCACGCTCCAGCGGGTCGAATAGTCGGTATCGCTGTCGGGTAGTGTCCAGATTGCATGCAGGTGATCCGGAAGAATACAGATGGCGATCGTGGTGAAGGGGTGATTTTTCTGCGTAGTGGCATAGACGCTCCGCAGTAAATCGACCTCGCGCACAAGGAGGTTGCTCGAACGGTCCATGAGCGCGACCGTAAAGAAGAAAGTCCCGCCCTTGATTTTTACGCGACGATATTGGGACATATGGCATCATAGCGTATCAGGACGTCGTGGGCATCCGCGTTGCGGATGCACACCCTACAAAGAAAAAGGGGCCGCTTTCGCGGCCCCTCACATTTTTTCCGTGAAAGGCTGGATTAGAAATCCATCCCGCCCATGCCGCCCGGCGGCATGGCGGGGCCAGCGGCGCCCTTCTTCTGCGGCAGTTCGGCAATCATCGCTTCGGTGGTGATCAGCAGGCCCGCGATCGACGCGGCGTTCTGGATCGCCGAACGCACGACCTTGGTCGGGTCGATGATGCCCTTGGAGAGCATGTTCACATACTCGCCGTTCTGGGCGTCGAAGCCGAACGCATACTGGTCCTTCTCCAGCACCTTGCCGACGATGATCGAGCCGTCCTCGCCCGCGTTGAGCGCGATCTGACGCGCCGGAGCGGAGAGGGCGCGGCGGACGATCTCGACGCCGGTCTTCTGGTCGTCGTTCTGCGTCCGCAGCTTCTTGAGCGTCTCCGACGCGCGCAGCAGCGCAACGCCGCCGCCCGGCAGGATGCCTTCCTCGACCGCGGCGCGGGTCGCATGCATCGCGTCATCCACGCGATCCTTGCGCTCCTTCACCTCGACTTCGGTCGCGCCGCCGACGCGGATCACCGCGACGCCGCCCGCGAGCTTCGCAAGACGCTCCTGGAGCTTCTCGCGGTCGTAGTCCGAGGTGGTCTCCTCGATCTGCTGCTTGATCTGCGCCACGCGTGCCTCGATGTCGGCCTTCTTGCCGGCGCCGTTGACGATCGTGGTGTTCTCCTTGTCGATCGTCACCTTCTTGGCGCGGCCGAGCATGGCCACCGTCACGTTCTCCAGCTTGATGCCGAGATCTTCCGAGATCGCCTGGCCGCCGGTCAGGATCGCGATGTCCTGCAGCATGGCCTTGCGGCGGTCACCGAAGCCCGGCGCTTTCACGGCCGCAACCTTGAGGCCGCCGCGCAGCTTGTTGACGACGAGGGTGGCGAGGGCTTCGCCTTCCACGTCTTCCGCAATGATGACGAGCGGCTTCGAGGTCTGCACCACGGCTTCGAGCAGCGGCAGGAGTTCCTGCAGGCCCGAGAGCTTCTTTTCGTAGATCAGGATGTAGGGGTCGTCGAATTCAACGCGCATCTTGTCGGCGTTGGTGACGAAGTAGGGCGAGATATAACCGCGGTCGAACTGCATGCCTTCGACGACGTCGAGTTCGGTCTCCAGGCTCTTCGCCTCTTCAACCGTGATGACGCCCTCGTTGCCGACCTTCTTCATGGCCTGGGCGAGGTAGTCGCCGATTTCCTTGTCGCCGTTGGCCGAAATGGTGCCGACCTGGGCGATTTCGTCGTTCGACGTGACCTTCTTGGAGTTCTTCTTGAGGTCCTCGACGACGGCCTCGACGGCGATGTCGATGCCGCGCTTGAGGTCCATCGGGTTCATGCCGGCGGCGACCGCCTTGGAGCCTTCGCGCACGATCGCCTGGGCGAGAACCGTGGCGGTGGTGGTGCCGTCACCGGCGAGGTCGGACGACTTCGAGGCCACTTCGCGCACCATCTGGGCGCCCATGTTCTCGAACTTGTCTTCGAGTTCGATGTCCTTGGCGACGGTGACGCCGTCCTTGGTGATGCGGGGAGCGCCGAAGCTCTTGTCGAGAACGACGTTGCGGCCCTTCGGGCCGAGCGTCACCTTGACGGCGTTGGCGAGGATATCGACGCCGCGCAGCAGTTTCTCGCGCGAGTCGACGCCGAATTTTACGTCTTTAGCAGCCATTGTTTGGATATCCCTGGATTAAATGGGGGTCGGTTGAGAGGCTGCTCACGCAGCCTTCTTCTTGGCGGCGCTGTCTTCCAGCACGCCCATGATGTCGCTCTCTTTCATGATGAGATATTCGACACCGTCGATCTTGACCTCGGTGCCCGACCACTTGCCGAACAGCACCTTGTCGCCGGCCTTGACGTCGAGCGGGACCAGCTTGCCGGCCTCGTCTCGGCCACCCGGGCCTACGGCAACGATCTCGCCGGTCTGGGGCTTTTCCTTGGCCGTATCGGGGATGATGATGCCGCCGGCAGTCTTCTCCTCGGCATCAATGCGCTTGACGACGACACGGTCGTGAAGCGGACGAAACTTCATGCGATCCTCCTCAGATAATCAATGAAAGGTGAGGTGAGACAAAAGGACGACCCGTGACCCCGAACGCAGCTGGGAATCCATACCTGGAAAGCACACCTGTTTTTCGAAATCGCAGAGCCGCCTGGGCCCGACATAGGTGGCGGTTTTTCACCCGCAAGACCCGAAGGAAAAATTTTTAGCACTCATGATGGTGGAGTGCCAGCCATTTGTTCAAGTGATTGGTCCGCCTTGGTTAATGGCGTGCGACAGCGCGTGCCGAGCAGCCGTTAACGGCCTGTGACAAGCCCCCTGCCAATTTGTCAGCAGTCCTGTCACATTGCTGCTAGCTTATTGAATCTGCACTCAAAATTCACTTTTTGGGCTTGTCATGGAACCCGCCGGGATTGGAGACTTTATCTCTCCACCAGGAGGATTCTTGAAATGCGGACCCCGGAATTGAGCACGGATTTTGAACGGCAACTCGCCGGCTACGGACTGACGACGGCGCAGATCTTCTACAGGCGGCCGGACCATCCATGGCTGCTGCAGTCTTACCTATGGCAAGAGTACGATATTTGCCCCCAATTCCCGAATCTCTTGAAATTTCTCGCTTTCTGGCAACGCTCGCTCGACGGCAAGCTGTTTTCCGTCAGCGTTGCTCATTCGGAATTGATAAAGGCTGCGGAATACAGAGTAGTCGATGGAGTTTTCCGGTTGAATTAGGATGTATTTTTACGGCTAAGCGATTAGGTGTTGAGGTAGGGAATCGTATGTCGAAACGCGTTGTCGATATTTCAATCGAAGAACTGGCCGCGATGGGCGCCAAAGCTGCCCGCGCGGCTGTACAGCGGTCGCGCGCGGCAGGTCAGGTCGTGACGGGAACGGTGAGAGTCTTTGAGCGGGGTAAGGCGACATCCGTGCTGGCGCAGCAACTGCCGAGCGGAACGGTGACTCGGGTGAAGCAAGCCGAAGAGGCTGCGGGGAGTGCCGAGGCGGTCTCTCGGGGCCAGGCCCGAGACCAGGCCACTGATTGACCGACAGACCCTTCCTCCTGGTAGTCGCAGGCCCCAATGGGTCAGGCAAGACCACGCTCATTCGTCATTTGCAAGCGCTCGGCATCGACTTCGGCACGTACATCAACGCGGATGACATCGCAGCCACGCTGCAGGGGCAACCTGAGCCCGGACGATCACTGCAGGCTCAGAAGCTGGCGGATTTCCAGCGCGATACGTGCCTTTCACGTCTGCTCAGTTTCAGCTTCGAGACGGTCATGTCTCATCCAAGCAAGGTGGAACTCATGATCCGCGCGCATGACGCCGGTTATGACGTGACTTTATTTTTTGTCGCGACCTCGAACGCGGAAATCAACGTCGGCCGCGTTGAGAACCGCGTTGTGCTTGGAGGTCATGATGTGCCGCATGACCGTATTCGGGCGCGGTATCAGCGCTCGCTCGCATATTTACCACATGCCGCGCTCGTGGCGCGGCGAACTGTGGTGTTCGACAACAGTGCTCTTCTAGACGTGGAAAGAGCCGCGATGCCGGATGCGCGGTCAGGATTGCGTCCGGTCGCGGAGGTCGTCAGGACGGATAACGCAAGCTACACAATCACCATTGAAGCGCTTGTGCCGTCGTGGGTTCGCACGCATCTTCTGGACCCGCTGCTTCAAGTCGAACGCAACTCCGAAGGTGCCGTCCGCCTGAAGGTAGTTCAGGCGAATGGTCCGCTGCACTAGACCCCCAACCCAGGTGGACACTAGCGCGGGACCGTCGGTCGACAGACCGTTCCAGTCGCAACGCGTGGCCGAGGCAGTGAATCATTCCGGCAAGCCGGCGTCGCGCAGCGCCGCCAGGAGTACACTCATCTGTGCCTCTGTCCCCATGGAGAAGCTTGCCAGACCTCCGAGGGTGAAAAGCGGATTGGCGTCGTGGAGGCATCGGATCGCATCGCGCGCCTCATCGCGTTGGCCAAGCTTCGCGCAACTCGCCGCGAGCAGGGCGTAGCCGATATCGTATCGCGGATTCTCACGATTGACGCGGCGTGTGCCTTCGGCCGCTTCGGCATAACGTTCCTGGTGAAAGTAGGCGAGGGCACGGGCGGTTTCGGCCGAGTAGCGCATCGTATCGAGAGGACTTAACCGGATCGACTGCGTGGCGTGCTCGATGGCCGTGTCCAGCCGCCCAGCAAAAGCATTGATGTAGGCGCTGCGCGCATAGGCGAGCGCGGAATTGGGATTGAGCGCCAGCGCGCGTTCGACGGCACCCAGCGCCAAGTGTTTGTCGCGTTCGAGAATGCCGAGCACGAAGGCGGCGAAAGCGAGGGCTGTCGCATCGTCCGTGCCGCTCGCGAGCGCTGCGCGGGCATGCTCGATCGCCGCCTCGCGATACTTCGGCTCCAATGTTGCGCGTCCGTAAATCTGGATGCAGCACCACGCCGCGATGCCATGCGCCACGCCATAGGACGGATCGAGGCGCAGCGCCTCGTCGAGTAATTCCAGCGCCTTGGCGCCATCTGACGGCACGTTGGCAAAGGCGAACGGAAGCGCGCGCAGATAAAGATCGTAGGCATCGAGATTGTCAGGCCGCTTGCGCCGCGCGCGCTCGATTTCCGCAAGACGCACGTTCGGCTCGATGATCCCGACGACGCCGGCGGTGATCTTGTCTTGCAGATTGAAGACGTCATCGATGGCGCCGTCATACTTTTCGGCCCATAGATGGTTTCCGGTCGCCGCATCGATGAGCTGGGCAGTGACGCGCAGCCGATTGCCGCCCCGGCGCACGCTGCCTTCGAGCACATAGCGCACGCCAAGGTCGCGCCCCACCTTGCGGATGTCGACGGCGCGGCCCTTGTAGAGGAAGGTTGAATTCCGCGCGATGACAGAGAATGAACGGAACCGCGATAGACCCGTGATGATGTCCTCGACCATCCCGTCCGCAAAGTAGTCCTGCTCGGCGTCGCCGCTGATGTTCTGAAACGGCAATACGGCAATGGACGGCCTGTCGGAGGGAGGAAGGGCCGATGCATGGCGGCTCGCAGCAGCGCCGGCCACGGCTGGTCGCAGCCGATAAACGTGTATCGGTTGGGCGATATTCCTGAGCTGTTGCTCGCCGCCATCTTCGATGCCGATGTCGATCTTGCCCTTGATCTGTTCATAAGCTGCGTGCGACAGGCAAACGCCGCCTGGCTCGGCGATGCCTTCAAGCCGCGCCGCTATATTCACGCCATCACCGAAAATATCGTCTCTTTCAATGATGACGTCGCCGACGTTGACGCCGATGCGAAATTCGATCTTGCGGTCCTCGGTGCGATCCTCATTGGACCGCGCGACGGCATGTTGTATTTCGATCGCGCAACGAACTGCCTCCACGGCGCTGACGAACTCCGCCAGCACACCATCGCCTGTTGTTTTGACGATGCGGCCTTCATGCGCCGCAATCGCGGGCGCGATGACGCGCTGATGCAATTGGTTGAAGGCGGCGAGGGTGCCTTCCTCGTCGAGGCCCACCAACCGGCTATAGCCGACCACATCCGCAGCGAGAATGGCTGCCAACCGCCGCTGTATCCGCTGCTCGGCCATTGCCGGACTGCCTCGTGGATCCGCTCGGAGTTTATGGTCGGGTGCCGAGGTTTGTCTATCGAGGGACGGCGCCTCGGCGCCGGACGTTTGTTCAGACAAGCGGTCATCCGGCCGTATGGACTTCTCGTCAGTGAGGCGCCGCCGGCAGCCAGAAACTCCGCGCCGCCGCGGCGGCCGGTCGAGAACCTGCTCGGCCAAAAGAAGTCTCCCCGGCTGACTTGAGCCGTCAGGTTTTCGCTGGCTGCGACAGCCGCCTGTCACATCGCGGTGACGTTCGTGCCGACCATATGAAAGATCAGCCCGATCAGCAGGAGGCCGAATGCGACAGCCGCGATCGGCAACGTGATCTCAAACGCTGCGCTCGTCGCCTTGCGCTGATCCTGCCATGTCTGGAATTCGCTTGCGGCCCAGTCGCGCAATGATGCGGGCGCGTTCTGTTCGTCATCCGCCTCGCCGTGTTTCCGGCGGGTCCGCCAGATCAGATAGGGGATGGCGAATGCCGCCACGAAAAGTCCGATAACGACGGCAAGGATCAGGCCCATATAGGCATCGATGTCGAAGAACATCCACATCGAGGCAATGTAGAGAAACATGAGCCCGACCACAGTCGCGTAGACCGCTGAATGCAGGTGTTGCGACACGCGGCGATCGGTTGGCGCGTTTGTTTCTTCCGGTGTCTTGCGGGTTGCGTTTTCGGCGATATTTTCGGGCATGGGGCCCTCCGTTCCGAAACCGGACTGCCCCCTCCGAGTCCGATCTGGTTGCGCAAGGCGGTTCGTCAATTCGCGGGTCACTGGATTGTTATCGAAGTCTTGGCGTTGGGAACTCCATCGGTTATTCAGCACCGCATGGAGAACGATCCGGGCCCTCCGATCGTCGGTGTCATGTTTTCGTTGAAACAGCAGAGCGCCAAAACCACCGTCAGGGAGAAAACATGTCTCGCATTCGTTTCGACTTCGGTTCGCTGACGCTCGAGGCCGAGTTGAAGGATACGCCGACAGCGAAGGCCATTGCCGCGGCGCTGCCGCTGAAGACAGCGGCGCTGACCTGGGGCGAGGAAGTCTATTTCGATGTTCCGGTGACGGTAAAACGTGAGGGTGATGCGCGCGCCGTCGTGACGCCGGGCGAGATCGCCTACTGGCCGGAAGGGCCGGCGATCGCGATCGGATTCGGCCGGACGCCGATTTCGCAGGGGAGCGAATGCCGGCTGGCAAGCCCCTGCAACATCTTCGCGCAGGCGTTGGGCGATGTGAAGGCGCTTGCGAAGGTAAGGGCGGGGACGGCGATCAACGTGACGCTGGTGGAGTGAGTTTATGTGATCCGGCCGGGCTCGGCCACCTCTCCCTGCAGGGAGAGATGGCCGCCGTGGCCTGCGATTGTATTTTAGTTTGTCACGTCGAGCTTGCCGGCTTCCGAAAGCTTGCGGTAGGTCGCGGTCTGGCGCTTGACCTGATCCATCAGCGCCGCGGCGGAGCCGGGCCAGGCATCGATGCCGATGCCGTTGAGATAGTCGCTCGTCGCCTTGCGCTTGACGATCTCGTTGAGCGTGGTTTCCAGCTTGTCGCGAATGGCGGCCGGCGTTTTCGCCGGCACGAAAATTCCGAACCACGAACTCATGTCAAAATCGGCAATTCCGGCCTCCTGCATGGTCGGCGTGTCGGGCATCGCCGTGATACGGTTGCGTGTCGTAACGGCGAGCGCTTTGAGGTCGCCGCGTTTCGCCGGACCGAGCGCCGCGGTCGAATCGATGAAGAAGTAGTCGATCTCGCCAGCCTTGAGATCGTTCAACGCCTGCGCCGACGCCTTGTAGCGCACGATTTGCGCGCTCACACCGGCCTGTCCCATATAGACTTCGGCGCAGGCGAGCGAGATCGAAGTGGGCGAGCCGTAGGTCGCCTTGCTGCCCTTCGCCTTGAGATGCGCGGTGAGATCGGCGACCGAATTGATGCTCGACTTCGCATTGACCGCCAGCACGAATGCGCCCTGGCCGAGCGTCGTCACCGGAGCGAAATCCGTGATCTTGAATGGCAAATTTTTGTAGAGATAAAAATTGCCGGTCAGCGGATTGCTGGTGGAGAACAGTAAGGTGTAGCCGTCCGGCTCCGCGTTTGCAGCGGCCTGCGTCGCCAGATTGCCGCCGGCGCCCGGTTTGTTTTCCACCACCACCGACTGGCCCAACGCATCCTTGAGCTGTTCGGCGAAATAGCGCGCGATGATATCGGCGCCGCCCCCGGCGGGCAGGCCGATCAGCATCTTGATGGGGCGGGTGGGGTAGTCCTGGGCCGCGGCGGGAACAACGAGGGCGGCGACAAGCCCGGCGACGAGCAACACTCTGCGAAACATGTTTCACTCCCTTATTCGCTTGATCATGTGAGTAGCGTTTGTCCGCTTGTGATGCCAGCGGATTTTCCCACCGCATTCGCTGGAAGCGGGCGAAATCCGTATCAGCCGAGCACATGATGAGCCCGTGTTCGATGGCGGGAGCCGCCGGATGGGCATCATGTCAAGGTTTTGATGCTTTGATGCTAGCCTCTTCCGACATACGGCATCTTGGTGGCCATCACCGTCATGAACAGCACGTTGGCCGACAGCGGCAGGCCGGCCATATAGACAATCGCGGCGCCGACATCGCCGGCGTCCATGCGCGGTTCCGCCATGACGCGTCCGTCGGGCTGCGCGATGCCCGAGGCCATGCGCTCGGTCATTGGCGTGGCCGCATTGCCGATATCGATCTGGCCGCAGGCGATGTCATGGGCGCGGCCGTCGAGCGAAGCCGATTTGGTCAGGCCGGTGATGGCGTGCTTGGTCGCCGTGTAAGCGATCGTGAAGGGACGGGGCGAGTGGGCGGCGATCGAGCCGTTGTTGATGATGCGGCCGCCGCGCGGCGTCTGGTCTTTCATGATGCGGAACGCTTCCTGGATACACAGGAACGTCCCGGTGACGTTGGTGTCGACCGCGGCCTTCCACTTGTCGAACGGCAGGTCTTCCAGCGGCACCGCCGGCGCGCCGACGCCGGCATTGTTGAACAGGAGGTCGAGCCGGCCGAAGGTTTTCCTTGTCGTGGCGAAGAGCGCGGCAATCGATGCGGGATCGGCGATGTCCGCTGCGACGACGAGGCTTTTGCCGTTCTGCCGCGCGCCTTCGGCGGCGGCGTCATCGAGTTTTTCCTTGCGCCGTCCGGCGAGGACGACGGTGTAGTCTGCTTTCATCAGCGCGAGCGCCGCCGCGCGCCCGACACCGGTTCCCGCGCCTGTCACGAGCGCGATCTTTTCCGTCATCCGCATTCTCCTTCACGCAAAGTCTCATTACCTCATTTCCGCCTGCACGCGGCATGGTGATGAAACCGGCGCCGCGACGCAACCGGAGACGGCCCACGGTTGCATGCGCTGCGACAAAATCATATGTATATACAGGTATTGACGACCGCCGGACCAAGCCCCCGTGACGAAACAACCCGCCAGCAACCCTGCTGCCAGCCAGCCCACCGCGCGCCAGGTTCCTGTGCGCCAAGTCTCTGCCCGCCAAGTCTCTGCCCGCCAAGTCTCTGCCCGCCAAGTCTCGGGGTGCATCGGCTTTCGCCTGCGCAAACTCTCGCGGCGCGTCTCGCAGATCTATGACCAGATGCTGGCGCCGCTCGAACTGACCGGAACCCAATTCAGCCTGATGTCGAATCTCGTCACCCATCCGGACCTCTCGATCGGCGAACTCGCCGACCGGCTGATGATGGACCCGACAACGCTGACCCGCACGCTGCGCCCGCTGGAGCGTCGCAAGCTCGTTGCCGTTGCGGCTTCGCGCGAGGACCGCCGCCGCCGCGGCGTGGTGCTCACGGCGTCGGGGCAGGCGTTGTTCCGCGAAGCCGTGCCGTTGTGGCGCAAGGCGCAGGCGCGGATCGCGGAGCTGATCGGCGAGCGCGGTTTCGACAGTCTCGACAAATCGCTCGATTTGTCGCTGGCACAGCTCGCGCATGCGTAGCCGCACGCGCCGATGCGCCCGCGTCGACCCGGCGACTATCGAAATAGGAACATCGCAACAACGGGATACGGCCCCGGCTTGACGTTTCGAGTGACGCCAGATATCTGCATATGCAGATAATGCATTTGCAGGTATTTTTCGCAGGCGTCTTTCGCAGGTATTTTTCGCAGGTGTTTTTCGCCATGGCCATACCCGCCGCAGTTGCCGTTCCCGCTGCTCCGACAGGTGACGGCATCGACCCTGCCGAGAAAAAATCGGAGACAGCGGTCGCGCGGCCGTCCGGCCCGCGCGCGTTCATCCTGCGCGGTGCGATCGTGCCGACGCTGTTCAAGCTTGCCCTGCCGACGCTCACCGTCATCATGGTGCAGACGCTGGTCGGCGTGGTCGAAACCTATTTCGTCAGCCAGCTCGGCACCGATGCGCTTGCCGGAGCGGCCGTCGTGTTTCCGGTGCTGATGCTGATGCAGATGATGGCGAATGGCGGCTTCGGCGGCGGCGTCGCCTCGGCTATCTCGCGCGCCATCGGGGGAGGGCGGCCGGAGGATGCGCAGGCGCTGGTGTTTCACGGCGTGGTGCTCGCGGTTCTGCTCGGATTGGTATTTTCGGTATGCGCGCTCGCGGGCGGCCCCTACCTTTACGCGGCGCTCGGCGCGGATGCGGGCGCGCTCGCGGCTGCGCTTTCCTATTCCAATGCGATTTTCATTGGCGCGATCCCGATCTGGCTGACGGCGTTACTGGCAGCGGCGTTGCGAGGCGCCGGACTGGTCCGCGTGCCGGCAGCAATCAGCCTTGCGGGGGCTGTCATCCTCGTACCGCTGTCGCCGTTGCTGATTTTCGGGTGGGGGCCTGTTCCGCGCTTCGGCATCGCCGGCGGTGGTGCGGCGGTGGCAATTTATTCGACCGCGAGTGCGCTGGCGCTGCTGTTCTACCTTTATCGCGGCCGCGTCGGACTGCACCTGAAGGCCTCGCGGCTGCGCTGGTCGCTGTTCAAGGACATTCTCAGCGTCGGCGGCCTTTCCGCGCTTGGCACCGTTCAAACGAATCTCACTGTTGCGCTGGTCACCGGCGCGGTCGGCATCTATGGCACGCATGCGATTGCCGGTTATGGCATCGCGGCGCGGCTGGATTACTTGCTGGTGCCCTTGCTGTTCGGTTTCGGCACCGGCGTCATCACCATGGTCGGCACGGCGGTCGGCGCCGGCGATACGGCACGCGCGCGCCGCGTCGCCTGGACCGGTGTCGCCATTGGCGGCGGCGCGACAGCGATGATCGGGGCTCTCGCGGCGATCTTTCCGCAAGCCTGGATCGGCCTGTTCAGCAGCGACCCCGTCGTGCTCGCGACCGGGACGCAATATCTGCGCGTCGTGGCGCCGTTCTACGGTCTGTTCGGCGTCGGCATGATGATCTATTTCGCAAGCCAGGGGGCGGATCGCGTGACCATCCCGTTTCTCGCCGGGCTGGCGCGGCTCGTCCTGGCGGGCGGCGTCGGTTGGGTGGCCGCAGCGAAATTCGGTATTGGCCTTGCCGGCCTGTTCGGCATCATCGCGGGGTCTTATGCGCTCTACGCGCTGGTCTGTGCCGCTGGCATGAAGTCCGCTGCCTGGGGTGTCGCGCGCAAGAGATGATGATGCGCCGAGCACGGTGCCTGCGTCAGGCTCGGCTCCATCTCTCCCGATAAGGAGCGCCCTTATCATTATAAGGGGCGCCATTCATATCAGGCATGGCAACGCGGCTTGACTGCACACACGGCAGCGGCCTCGTGCACAAATATTTTCCAGGATTTCGGCGACCTCTCCGCGAGCCCCGACATGACGCATATCAGGTTGCGTTTGCTGGATGAATAGGCACGGACAGAGCCGCGATCGTTTGGGTGATGTGGGATTTGTAGCGCCATAGACCGCTGCGTGCAGGTCATGTGTGCAACTTCATGCGGCAGGGCTCGATCGGGCAGCTCACAACAGACGGTCATTTACAAGTCGTCTTGGCGTCACATGCCAGCGGTAAATCGCCACACGTCCTAGTCAAAAACGGGGAGTGCTATGTCGGGGATATTCAGCTATCTGCGCCGATCGGCCTATGCCTTTGGTGTCTTGGCCTTCACGGCTGTGGCGCCGGCCCATGCGGCGACCATTTTCCAGACCGCCACGTTCACCGGCAACGATAACGGCGATTACATCGTTCAGGACGGTGCGCTGATTGGCGCCGCTTTCACCCTCTCAGCGGCAACGCAGATTACCGGGATCGGCGGTCAGTTCGGACCTGATTCCGACGGCACCATCTTTGGCGCAATCGTGCCTCTGACGTCGTCATTTCCCGCGGAAACATCCAACCTCGCCTCGATCGCGCTGGGCTCTGTAGTGTTTAGCGTTCCAGGCAACACGATCGCCGACTACACGGCATCGCTTGCGCTGACGCTCGGACCCGGCACCTACGCTGTGATTTTCGGCTCCGGTCAGTTTGGCGCCGACGGCTTTGCGGGACTCGGTGACGCGAACACGCCGTTCGGTTCGCCGCAGTTATTCCAGTCTCTTTTTGATCCGAGTTGGTCAGCGCTCAGCGATCCGGGCGTCAGGATTTTCGTGGAAGGCGTCGAAGGTTCGGAAACCCCGCTCCCGGGTGCGCTGCCGTTGTTTGCCGGCGGACTTGGCGTGTTCGGCCTGCTGGCGCGTCGCCGGCTGCGCCGGGACGCGGTGTCAGTCAACGCATAAGCGGATCACGAGTCGTCCGCACGATTCTCATCCGCACAATTTTTTGCAGCTCAAAAACCGATTTTTCGCGTCCGCGACGGACAACCGAAAAGGAAAAATGAAATGAAAGCCACAGTGACTGCGCTCATGACGTCGGTAAGCAGCTTGGCGGTCGCCGCAACAGTGCTTGGAACAGCCTTCATTGGCGTGCATCCGGCAGAGGCGCAGACCGCCAGCCTGTCGAACATCGACACTGTTGTCGTGATCTACCTCGAGAACTGGAGCTTCGACGGCTTGTTCGGCAAATATCCGGGAGCGAACGGTGTTTCCAGGGCGACCGCGGAGCAATTCACCCAAAAAGATCGCGACGGCTCGGTGCTCGGCGGTCTGCCGCCCGTTTGGGGAGGCATGAATGCGGGCGTTCCCGTGGGGGCGCAACAGGCGCCGGTCAATCTCACACAGGCGCAAACGGCCGCTTACCTGGGCACGTTCAACCACCCTTACACCTACCGCGCGCTGTTCCAGTCCGGCGGCGATGCGAGCAACAACGCGCCGCTGCAGTACACCACCCGCGATCTGTATCACCGGTTCTTTGAGAACCAGATGCAGATCGATGGCGGCAAGAACGACAAGTTCGCCGCCTGGGCAGATTCCGGCGGCCTGGTGATGGCCTACCATGAAAACGCCACCGCCGATCATCCGTTGTGGACCGTCGCGCAGAAGTTCACCCTTGCCGACAACTTCTTTCAGTCGGCGTTCGGTGGTTCGTACCTTAACCACCATTTTATGATCTGCTCGTGCACTCCGATTTATCCGCAGTTGCTGGGCCAGCCGCACAACCCGAACCCGGGCGGCCAACAACAGCCGCCGTCCCAGGTGCTGGCTGACGGTCACACGCTGCTGACGGCGCCGAGTTCCCCGGCATCTGCACTGGATGGCCCGCCCGCGTTCGTCGCAAGCACGATCCTTACGCCGCAAGTCGACCCTGTGACGTTCCAGCCATCTCCGACGGGCGTATACTTCACGATCAACACGTCGCAACCGCCCTTCCCGCCGAGCGGCAACGCTGTAACAGGGCTGAACGGCCCGCAGGACCATGTCGACCCGGCGGCGGCCACCACCATCCCGCCTCAGACGCAGACGACGATTGGCGACCTGCTCGACGCGGCGGGGGTGAGCTACGCGTGGTACGCCGGCGGCATGGGCGATTACAATACGCCCGGCTCGGCGATGACCCTGGCGCCGTTCACGAATCCGACCGGCACCAACGTCCCGAACTTCCAGTACCATCACAACCCGTTCAACTACTATGCCAAATTCGATCCTGAGGGGCA
>Ga0164243_10003780_pt1 | contig 24078 bp, 18 predicted proteins | sample OricompcompostOP_FD_108781 | JGI IMG/M metagenome (GOLD analysis project Ga0164243, IMG submission 108781) | Organic Plus compost microbial communities from Emeryville, California, USA - Original compost - Organic plus compost (OP) | ecosystem: Engineered > Solid waste > Mixed feedstock >...
CCGGTGAAGTCAAACTCCCTAACGGGTGAACTCAAGCGCGCGCGGCGATCGCTGTAAAAAAGTCCGGGCGCTTTGTAAGCGTCACGTTCCACCGCGGCACCCGGTGCCGCCGGGCTCATCGAAGCGGGGCTCGAACACGCCTGTCACCCCGGCGGAAAACCGCGCCATGCCGGTTTCGCTCCGGCCTGGCCCCGCTTTTGCACCTTCACCGTTTCGATCGGGAAAAGCGCACCATGCAACCTAAAGGACGCGGAGCATTGTTCGATTCCTTCTGGCAGGGCGGTTTCGAAGGCGCCGACCACATCAACGGCCACGGCGCCGCGCTCGACATGAACTCGCTGACGCTGCACAACCGGTTTTGCGACGCGGACTATGCGCGGCTGGAAACTTTCGGCATTCGCACCATCCGCGAAAGCGTCGGCTGGCGCCTGGCGGACCGCGGCGAAACCTTCGATTTCACCCACATCGAACAGCGCGTGGCGGCGGCACAGCGGCACAATCTGCAAATCATCTGGACGCTGTTCCACTACGGCTGGCCCGCCGGGCTCGACATTCTCTCGGAGCGTTTCGTCACGCGCTTCGCCGAATTCTGCGCGGCCTGCGCCGAATTTTTCCTGGCGCGCGCACCGGCCGACGGACCGGTGCGGTTCTACACACCGATCAACGAAATTTCATTTCTGAGTTTCGCCGCCGCCGAAAGCGATCTGATCCACGGCCGTGACGAGCGCCTGCGCGATCGCGGCTACGACATCAAGAAAAATCTGGTGCGGGCGGCGCTGGCCGGCTGCGACGCGATCCGCCGGGTGGACCCGCAGGCGCGTTTCCTGCACACCGATCCGCTGATCCATATCGAACCGGAGCACGACGCGCCGGAACTGGTGGAAGAAACCCGGCGCGTGCACGATTACCAGTACCAGGCGCTGGACATGCTGGCCGGCCGGATGGAGCCGCAGCTCGGCGGCGGCGAACACTACCTCGATATCATCGGCGTCAATTATTACCACTCCGGCCAGTGGGAACATCCCTCGCGCCGGACCCTGCTCTGGCACCTGGGTGATCCGCGCCGGCGGCCGCTGCACGATCTGTTGCGCGAATCACACACGCGTTACCGACGCCCGCTGCTGATCGCCGAGACCAGCCACGTCGGCAGCGGGCGCGGTCGCTGGATCGTGGAAGTCGGCGCGGAAATCGGCCGCGCCCAGCAGCAGGGCACGCCGGTGGCCGGCGTCTGCCTCTATCCGATCATCGACCGGCCCGACTGGCAAAACCTGGATCACTGGCACCACAGCGGTTTGTGGGATGTGGAGCCGAGCGCTGGCGCCGATCTGCAACGCCGGCTGTGCGTGGACTACGCCACGCAGCTGTTCGCGGCGCAGAACCATCTCTCGCAGCAGCAAAATCCCTCCCTCGGCGCGGTTGCGCTTTCTCAACCTCTCAAGGATTCCACCATGCCGATACTCGTCGTGTTTTCGCATTTGCGCTGGGATTTCGTTTTTCAGCGCCCGCAACAGTTGATGGTGCGCCTGGCGCAGCATTATCGCGTGTTTTTCATCGAGGAACCGATCCACGCCGAGGGCTTGCCCCACAGCCGGCACTACCATCCGTTTCCGAACGTGTGCGTGATCCAGCCGCACACGCCGGTGCGCGCGCCGGGATTCCACGACGATCAGATCGCGTATCTGCAACCGCTGCTCACGGATTTTTTCGCCGAAACCGATCTCGCCGATTGCGTGGTCTGGCTGTACACGCCGATGGCGCTGCCGCTGGTGCCGCTGTTTCCGGCCCGCGTCACCATCTACGACTGCATGGATGAGCTGCGCAATTTCAAGAACGCGCCGGCGCAGTTGACGCAGCGCGAAAACGCGTTGCTGGAGGTGGCGGACGTGGTGTTCACCGGCGGGCCCAGCCTGTATGAGAGCCGGCGCGATGCCCACCCCAACGTGTTTTGTTTTCCCAGCAGCGTCGATGCCGAGCATTTCGCGCAGGCGCACGAGCTGCCGCGCGACTCGGCCGCCGCGCAGAGCGATATTCCCCATCCGCGCCTGGGATTTTTCGGCGTGATCGACGAGCGCATGGATCAGCAGTTGCTCGCCGAGCTGGCGGATGCGCATCCCGAATGGCATATCGTGCTGGTCGGCCCGGTGGTGAAAATCGATCCGGCCGCGCTGCCGCAGCGCGCCAATCTGCATTATCTCGGGCAGCATCCCTACAGCGATCTGCCGGCCTTCGCCGCCGGCTGGGATGTGTGCCTGCTGCCGTTCGCGCGCAACGACGCCACGCGTTTCATCAGTCCGACCAAAACGCTGGAGTACATGGCGGCGGGCAAGCCGGTGGTGGCGGTCGATCTGCCCGACATCGTCAATCTGTACGGCGATGCGATCTTCACCGCGGGCGATGGCGCGCAATTCATCGCCGCCTGCGAGGCGGCGCTGGCGCTCGACGCCGACGAACACGCCGAGTTGCAGGAGGCCATGCGGCAACAGGTGCTCGCCACCTCCTGGGACCGGACCGTGGCCGACATGCTGCCGCTGATGCGGCCGCTCGGCGGCGCTCTGGCGGGCGTGGGCGAGGGCCTGCTGCACACGCCCAGCGCCGGCGGCGGCCGGCGCGCCGACTGCCTGATCCTGGGCGCCGGCCCCACCGGCCTCAGCGCGGCGCTGCAATTGGGCGAAAAAGCCGTGCTGCTCGAACGCGGCGCCGAAGTCGGCGGCAATTGCCGCTCCATCGAGGACGGCGGTTTCACCTTCGATCACGCCGGCCACATCATGTTTTCCAATGACGATTACGTGCACGAGCTGTATCGCACCCTGCTCGGCGACAACGTGCACTGGCAGGATCGCGAGGCGTGGATCTACAGCAAGGGCGTGTTCACCCGTTATCCATTCCAGAGTTCACTGTATGGTCTGCCCACATCGGTGCTGACCGAATGCCTGGTCGGCGCCATCGAGGCGCGGTTCGGCAGCATCACCGACAAGAACGCGCCGGGTTCCGCGCCGCTGCGCGCGTTGTCGGAGCCGCGCAATTTCCACGAATTCATCTACAGCTCCTGGGGCCGGGGCGTGGCCGATCATTTCGCCATTCCCTACAACCAGAAATTGTGGACGGTGCCGCTCACCGATATCGAAACCTCGTGGATGAAGGGGCGCGTACCGCTGCCCAACCTCGAGGAGATGATCTCCGGCGCATTGCAACCGCTGCCGAAACCGGTGGGCCCCAACGCCAAATTCGGTTATCCGCTGCGCGGCGGCTTCCAGGCGCTGATGAGCGCGTTTCTGCCGCACCTGCGCGGCGATGTGCATTTGAACAGCGAGGTGAGCGCGCTGCGGCCCTCGCGCCGGGAAGTGATCACCGCCGACGGCCGCCACTTCCGCTACCGCGCATTGATCAGCACGCTGCCGCTGCCGGAGCTGATCCGCCTCGCCGGCGACGAGGCGCCGGAATCGGTGCGCGCCGCCGCGCGGCAATTGCAGTTCGTGTCGGTGCGCTGTGTGAATCTCGGTATCGGCCGCGCCGGGCTGACCGACAAGCACTGGATTTATTATCCCGAGGACACGCTGTTCCACCGCATCTTCTGCCAGGGCAACGCCAGCCCGCATTGCAACCGCGAAGGCGGCTTCGGCCTGACCTGCGAGATCACCTATTCCGCGCACAAACCGCTGCCCGCCAGCGGCGACGAACTGATCCGGCAGTGTATCGACGATTGCATTCGCGTCGGCATGATCGCGGCCGACGATCCGGTCTGGGTGGCGCACGAGGCCGACATTCCCTACGCCTACGTGATCTACGATCACCGCCGCGCCGCCAATGTGCAGCGCATCAAGGACTGGCTCAACGCGCAGAACATCATCGCCGCCGGACGTTACGCCGAGTGGGAGTATTACAATTCCGACCACGCTTTCATCGCCGGCAAACGCGCCGCGCAGACCGTGGCCGCCATGCTCAACGGCGGCGAGCGGCGCGGTTCGGTGCGGGCCTGAGATTTGCCGTCGAAGCCGGAGCGCTTCCGCTCCGGCCGTCCGCATCGCTCAGCGAAACTCCCGGCGCACCAGGCGAGCGTACACGCCGTCCGCGGCGCACAGCTCGTCGTGGCTGCCGGTTTCGACGATGCGGCCGCTGCTGAGCACCAGAATGCGGTCGGCGTGGCGCACCGTGCTCAGGCGATGCGCGATGATCAGGCTGGTGCGGTTGCTCATCAGCCGCTCCAGCGCCTCCTGCACCAGCGCTTCGCTTTCGCCGTCGAGCGCTGAGGTCGCCTCGTCCAGAATGAGGATTTTCGGATTCTTGAGCAGCGCGCGGGCGATGCTGAGCCGCTGGCGCTGGCCGCCGGAGAGGTTGATGCCGCGTTCGCCCAGAATCGTTTCGTAGCGGTGCGGCAGCGCCATGATGAAATCGTGCGCGTGCGCGGCGCGCGCCGCCGCTTCGATGGTGGCCTGATCCGCGTCCGGGTTGCCGTAGGCCAGGTTTTCGCGAATGGTGCCGCTGAACAGGAAACTGTCCTGCTGCACCACCGCGATCGAGGCGCGCAGCGCTTTCAGCGTGTAATCGCGCACGTCCACGCCGTCCACCAGCACCGCGCCCTCCTGCACGTCGTACAGGCGCGGCAGCAGCGAAACCAGCGACGACTTGCCGCTGCCGCTCGGTCCCACCAGCGCCACGCGCTCGCCCACCCCCACGCTGAAGTTCAGCCGGTTGAGAATCCAGTGCTGACCCAGCACCGCGTTCAGGGCGTAGGCGGCGGCGTCGCTGTCCTCATCCAGGCGTATGCGGCTTTCATCGCTGTCGTCGGCGTAGCGGAAATGCACATCGACGAACTGGATTGAACCGCGCTGCGGCGGCTGGGTGCGCGCATCGGGTTTTTCCTGGATTTTCGGATTGATGTCGAATACGCGGAACACGCGCCGGATCGAGGCGAGGCTGTTCTGGTAAATCAGGTTGAGTTCGGCGAAGCGTTTGACCGGCGCGTACAGGATGCCGGTGTAGCCGAGAAACCGCATCAGATCGCCGGCGCTCAGCGGCTGCCTGCCGTGCAGCGCGAGATAACTGCCGTAGCCGACGATGATGGTGGTGCCGATATGGATCAGGAATTCGCTCATCGCGCCCATCATGTGGCCGAGATGGCTCTGGCGGCTGACATGGCGATAATGCTGCTGATTGTCGGCGAGGAAACGCGCCGCTTCCCGCTCCTCCGCCGAATAGGTTTTCACCAGCGCCATGGCGCTGAACTGTTCCTGCACATTGCCGGTGATCTGGCTGATATGGCGGCCGACCGTATCGCTGGCCGCCTGCACGCGCGGGTTCAGCCGTCGGAATACCAGCACATACAACGGCAGCGTCGACAGCAGCGCCAGCGCCAGCCGCCAGCTGATCGAGAACAGCAGCGCCACCGCCACGGTCAACTGCACCAGATCGAAGAGCAGCAGCAGGACGCCCGCATAAATGATTTCGTTGACGCCCTGCACTTCGTGCGCGATGCGCCAGACGATGCCGCCGGTGCGCTCCTTGGCGTAGAACTGCAGGCTCAGTTTCTGAAAGTGATCGAACAGATCGGCCCGCAGCCGGGTGACGATGCGATTGCCCAGTTGCAGGGTGAAATGGCCCTTGGCGTAGCCGACGATGGTGAACGCCAGCGCCGTGGCGGTGGCGATGCCGGTCAGCAGGATCAACCAGTGCGTGCGTTCGGCCAGCGACGGCACCACGCCGTTGACCGGCTGCGGCACCACCACCTTGTCGATGGTGGCGCCGATGATCACCGGATACACGAACGGCAGGCACAGTCCCCAGATGCCGAACGCGATGCTCAGCAGCAACAGGCGCCGCTCGGCCAGCACGTAACGCGCCAGCCGTTTCAGGTAGCGGCCGATATCGCCGGCCGGTTGTCCGTCGGAGGAGGGGGACGTCGCCTTATGATCCGGCTGCGCTGGCGTGGTCATGGCCCGGCAGCCCCTTCGCCTGCTGCTGATGTTCACGCAGGGTCGGCAGCGTTTGCTCGGCGAACTGGCGCAGTTCCGGGTCCAGCTTCTGGCTGCCGGCCGCCGCGGTGAACAGCTTCACCGCCTTGTCGTGATCCTTGCGCATGACCTTGCCGTATTCCCGGTCGAAATCCGCGCCGGAGAGTTTTTCCAATTTCTGGGATTCGGATTTTTCCGCGCGCGGTTCGCCCTCCGGCAGTGGCAAGCCCTTGCTGCGCGCGATCGTCTGCAACTTTTCGGCAGCGGCGCTGTGGTCCTTCACCATGCGCTCGGCGAACGCCTTGACGTTCTGATCCTGGCTTTTTTCCAGCGCCAGCTTGGAGAGATCGATTTCGGTCTGGCCGGCGGCGGCCGCTTTTTTCACGAACGATTCATTGCTGAGCAGCCACTTTTCGGTTTTTTCCTGAATGCCGTTCTGGGATTTTCCGCCCATCGGCGGCGGCGTGCCCGGTTCCTGGGCAACGGCCCAGGGTGTGAGCAGGAGCAGCAGCGCGGGCAGCAGCAGCGGTTTCATGGCACGTCCTCCGCGAAAGTTCCGGTGATGAAAGCGCCGGTGAAAAAAGTGCCGTGATCGGGAACGCGCGTGCGCGATTCACGCGGCGACACCCGATGCCGGCGCCAGCGAGGCTTTCGGATGGGTGCAAGGTAGCGGGGCGAACCCCGCGAGAACTATTCGGCAGGACACGGATAAAACGGGAACGGGGATAACGCGACCGCGTTTTGCGGCGAAGGCTCAGCCCTTGAAACCTTTCGCCACCATATACACTTCGCGGGATCGCGGCCGCGAGGCGGCGGGTTTGCGGATCACCACCTTGTCGAAGCTGGCGCGCACGTCCTTGAGGAAATCATCCGAGCCTTCGCCCTGGAACACCTTGGCGACGAAGTTGCCGCGCGGTTTCAACACCTGCCGGACCATATCCAGCGCCAGTTCCACCAGATACATGGACGACGCCTGATCGGCGGCGTCGATGCCGCTGATGTTGGGCGCCATATCGGAGATGATCAGATCGGGGCGGCGCCCGTCCAGATAAGCGAGGATCTGGTCGAACACCGCCTGCTCGGTGAAATCGCCCTGGATGAAATCGACGTTTTCCAGCGAATCCATCGGCAGGATGTCGGTGGCGAGCACGCGGCCGTGATGTCCCACCAGGCGCCCGGCCACCTGCGACCAGCCGCCCGGCGCCGAACCCAGGTCCAGCACCAGCATGCCGGGCCGGATCAGTTTGTCCTTGTCGTCGAGTTCGATCAGCTTGTAGCTGGCGCGGGAGCGATAGCCGTCCTTTTGCGCCTGTTTGACGTAGGGATCGTTGACGTGCTCATCCAGCCAGCGGCGGCTGCTTTTGGATCGTGCCATGGTGAAACCAGAACGGGGATGAAGAACCCGACAGGAAAACCCTGCGGAGAAGCCGCGCCGCGCGCGCGGAAAACGCGCCATTGTAACCGATAGCGGCGCGCTCCGGGCCCGGGCGCCGCCGGCAAAACCTGACGCGGCGGGCCGGGGACGGTACAATCCGCGGTTTTCGCCATCACCGCCTTTGCCGGGGTCACCGGCCGGGACTCAGCATGATCCGTATTTCCGAACTGTCGCTGCCGCTGGACCACGGCCCCGACGCGCTGCGCGCGGCCATCGTCAAACGCCTCGATATCGCCGGCGCCGACCTGCTCGATTTCACCGTGTTCAAGCGCAGTTACGACGCGCGCAAGAAACACGGCACGATCCTGTTCATCTACATCGTCGACCTCAACGTCCGCGACGAGGCCGCGATCCTCGAGCGTTTCGCCACTGATCCGCAGGTGCGGCCGGCGCCGGACACGCACTATTACCCGGTGGCGCAGGCGGGCGCGACCCAGGCGCGCCCCATCGTGGTGGGATTCGGGCCGTGCGGGCTGTTCGCGGCGCTGCTGCTGGCGCAGATGGGCTTCAAGCCGATCGTGCTGGAGCGCGGCCGCGACGTGCGCCGCCGCACCAAGGACACCTGGGCGCTGTGGCGCGGCCACACCTTGACGGCGGAATCCAACGTGCAGTTCGGCGAGGGCGGCGCCGGCCTGTTCTCCGACGGCAAGCTCTACAGCCAGATCAAGGACCCGAAATTCTACGGCCGCAAGGTGATGCACGAATTCGTCCAGGCCGGCGCGCCGGAGGAAATCCTGTACGTGAGCAAGCCGCATATCGGCACCTTCCGCCTCACCGGCGTGGTGTCGGCGATGCGCGAGCAGATCATCGCCCTGGGCGGCGAGGTGCGCTTCGAAAGCAAGGTGGCGGATCTGATCATCGACGGCGACCAGCTCGAGGGCGTGGTGCTGGCCAGCGGCGAGGAACTGCGCAGCCGGCACGTGGTGCTGGCGCTGGGCCACAGCTCGCGCGATACCTTCCGCATGTTGCAGCGGCGCGGCGTGTTCATTGAGGCCAAGCCGTTCGCGCTGGGGTTTCGCATCGAACATCCGCAGTCGCAGATCGACCGCGCCCGGCTCGGCAAATACGCCGGCCACCCGGAACTGGGCGCGGCCGATTACAAACTCGTGCACCACGCCGGCAACGGCCGCGCCGTGTACAGCTTCTGCATGTGCCCGGGCGGCACCGTGGTGGCGGCCACCTCGGAACCGCAGCGCGTGGTCACCAACGGCATGAGCCAGTATTCGCGCAATGAGCGCAACGCCAACGCCGGCATCGTGGTGGGCATCAATCCGCAGCAGGATTTTCCCGGCGACGCGCTGGCCGGCGTGGACTTGCAGGAGCGCCTGGAATCCCACGCGTTCGTACTCGGCGGCGGCGATTACAGCGCGCCGGCGCAGCTGGTGGGCGATTTCCTGCGCGGCGTGCCGTCGACCGCACTGGGCGAGGTCTTGCCCTCCTACAAACCCGGCGTGCGTCTGGTCGATCTCGCCCCGGCGCTGCCCGATTACGCGATCGCGGCGATCCGCGAGGCGCTGCCGGCGTTCGGCCGGCAGATTCGCGGCTTCGACCGCGCCGACGCGGTGCTCACCGGCGTCGAGACCCGCACCTCGTCGCCGGTGCGCATCACGCGCGATCCGAAATCGCTGCAAAGCCTCAACCTGCGCGGCCTTTATCCGGCGGGCGAGGGCGCCGGCTACGCCGGCGGCATCCTGTCGGCGGGCGTGGACGGCATCAAGGTGGCCGAAGCGGTGGCGCTGGCGATGACCGGAACCACGCCGTCATGAAGTTCGACGACATCAAAAAACTGCACCAGAAAAAATACCGGAGCGAATTCGGCATGTTTCTGGTGGAAGGCGAACATCTGGTGCTGGAGCTGCAACACGCGGCGCAGCACACGAGCGCGCTGCAAGTCGCCGAGCTGTACGTCACCGACGCCTACGCCCACTGGCAGAGCCCGTTCAGGACGCATCACATCAGCGCGCGCCAGATGGCGCAGATCAGCGACACCAAAACGCCGCAGGGCATCGTCGCGCTGGTACCGATGCCAACCGCCGCGCCCGCGCCCGCGCCCGCGCCCGCGCCCGGCGAGCGCGTCATTTACCTGCACGAAATCCAGGACCCAGGCAATCTCGGCACCATTTTGCGCACGCTGGCGTGGTTCGGCCGCTGCCGCTGTCTGCTCGGTCCCGGCAGCGTCGACCCCTACAATCCCAAGGCGGTGCGCGCCAGCATGGGTGCGATTTTCCACACGCCGCTGGAATTGGATGTGGCGCTCGCTGCGTTGCCGCGGCGTTTTCCGCGCATCGCCTGCCTGGACATGCGCGGCGCGGCCATCACCGACGCCGCCTTCAAGTCCTTCGATTGCTACCTGTTCGGCAACGAGGCGCGCGGCCTGCCGCAGGAAGCGCCGGCGGCGCTCAAAGCCACGCCCTTCACCATCGCGGGCTCGAGCGCCGTCGAATCGCTGAATCTGGCCAGCGCGGTCACTGTCTGCGTGTACGAATTGAGTCGCTGACCGCGTTGTTGTCTCGCCCTGGTCACCGACCCGATTCAAACAACCGCGTTGGCGTTTGACGGTTTTTCCGGCCGTGGTATAAAGGCCGCGTTCTGAACAAGAAACATCCTCTCCACGCACAGAGCCCATCATGACTTCCGGCAGGGATTCGCAGGAAAAGGCATTCGCCGCCAATACCCTCAAGACCACGGGCATGGTCGTGCTCATGTACGCCCTGGCCATCGCCCTGGACCAGGGCGCCGAGCGGCTGGTCGAGCTGAAGCTGCTGCACCAGTCCAGCCTGATCTACCTGTCGTTCCAGGTGGTGTCGAAGCTGATCGAAGTGTGTGAAACCGTGGTGATCTGCGCGATCGTCCTGCGCCATACCTACGACATATTGAGGAGGCTGAAGACATGATCCAGCCGATGGGGTTGTGGCAGACGCTGACCTGGACCACGGAACAGTTCTTCAGGCCGTGGACACCGCTATCCGAACAGGAGCCGGCCGAGCCGGCACCGGCCGAACGCGCCGCGATGTTCGAAGTGAAGGAGCCGGAAGCCGCCCCCTATCTGGCGCGGCGGCCCGGCGGCTTCGAGCAGGTGCTGAACGAAATCCATCAGTTCCTGCTGCCGGTTTTCTTCAGCGCGCTGATCTTCGCACTGCTGGCCGCGCTCGCGCTCGCGCTCGACGCCGGGCTCGACGTGATCATCGACAACCTGCCCCACATCGCCAATTTCAACGGCGGTTCCGCGCAATTCGCTGAAAGGATACTGAACCTGCTGCGCGGCACCCACACCCTGTTGATCGGCGCGGACAGCCTGCTGATGTGTATCTTCGTCCTGCGCCTGACCTGGTCCTCGCTGCGCCGGCTGATAGCGGACTGAATCGTCGTCGCGGCCCCGGCCGCAACGGAATTGCGCGCGGCGCGATCGTCGCCGCGCACTGGCGCGAGCCATCGCCACATCTCGCACCGACTCCCTCCATTCGGATCGCGCCGGCCTCCACGTCCACGGCCCTGTGGCGATTGCGTTGCATTCGCTGATCGCAGCTGATTCAAACCCGTTTTGCACCAACAGGCGCGCCACACCGATGCCGCCGCGATTGAACCGTCGTCGCGGTTCGCGCGGGTAATGCGCGCGGCGCGATCGATGAAACGCCGTGCCGACACCGGCGCGTATCGCAGCCGACAGACGCGCGCCGCACCGGCGGCGATCGTGAACCCTCCGGCACGCCATCGGCGTCGCCGCCTGTCACGGCGGAGCGAGGCGATGAAATCCCTGCTGAAAACAGTCTGCGCCAGCGTTCTCGCGGCGCTGCTCGCGTCGGTTGCGCGGGCGCAATCCGCCGACGAAATGAACGCGTCCAACAACCCGCTGCAACCCAGCCTCGGGCTCAATTTTCAAAACCAGTATGTCGGGCGTTATTACGGCCTCGATGACGATGTCGATGCCAACGCCTTCCTGCTGCGCGGCATCGTGCCGCACAAGCTGTTCGGCGCACCGCAGATTCTGCGCGCCACCATGCCGGTGGTGACCACGCCGAACCTGCCGCCTGACGGCCGGCACACCGACGCAGGCGATCTCAATCTGTTCGATGTGTTTCTGTTCAAGGCCGGCCGCATGGAATTCGGTATCGGTCCGCAGCTGACCGTGCCCACCGCCGGCCGCGCCGACGCCGGCACCGGCAAATGGCAGGGCGGCCTGGCCAGCCTCGCGATCGCGCCGCAGAGCTGGGGACTGGTCGGCGGCCTGATCACCTGGCAGCAATCCTTCGCCGGCGGCGGCGGCCGGCGCGATCAGAACAATCTCCAGGCGCAGCCCTTCGTCATCCGCAACCTGCCCCACGGCTGGTATCTGCGCAGCACCGCCATCTGGACCTGGGATTTGCAGGCGGGCGGTTATTACCTGCCGCTCGGCATCGGCGCCGGCAGAATCTGGAAGGCGGGCGGCACCACGCTGAACCTGTTCGTCGAACCGCAATGGACCGTCGCGCACCACGGCGACGCGGTGCCGAAATTCCAGGTGTTCGCCGGTTTCAATCTCCAGTTTCCGCTCTGACACACTCACTCAGGGGCAGCCGCCGCCGCTGCGCCAGTTGCGCGCGCTGGCGGCGATGCGCGCCGCCAATTGCGCGATATTGCGCTGCTGCGCCGCCACCAGCGCGTCCACCGACACACCGGCGTCGGTCTGCAACAGCGCCGTGCAGGTCAGCGGCGCGGGCGTATCGCCGCCGTTGCCGCCGACGCGCCACAGGGTATCGATCAGGGCATAACGCCCCGGTACCGCGTCGAAGCGCCGCACCTCCACCCGCACCAGGGCCGGCGGCGTGTTGCCGTTGCGCTGGCCCAGCTGGTCGGTGAGCGCGTTTTTCATTTCCTCCGCCAAGGTCGCCCCCCACCAATCCGCCTCCAGTATCCGCAGCGAGCTGTCGCCCTCGCGCAGCACGATCTGGGCGCGGTCGACCTGCGCCGGCACGCTGAGCGCCTGAATGACGGCGTTGGCATCGGGCTCGGTTTTGCCGCTGAACGGCGGCAGCAGCGTGTGATAGCGGATCGCTTCGCTGCGGCAGCCGCTGAAAATCAGCGCCAGCGCGATCAGCGCGCCGAAACCTGAGCGGCGGCTCCAGCGCCGCAATGGATGCTCTGCGCTCATCGCTCCTGCTCCGGTGGCGCGGGCGGCGCTGCCTGACGCGGACGTCCGCGCAGCAGCGCCTCCGGGTGACGGTTCAGATAATCGGTCAACTCGCGCAGGGCGCGCGCGGTCCTCTCCAGCTCGTTCAGGGTATCGCCCAGCTGCGCGCGCGAGGGCGAACCCTCGGCCATGATGGCGTTGGCCGCGCCGAGGGTGCGCTGCGTTTCGCGCAGGGTGCCGTCGACGTTGGGCAGCACCTCGCCGTTGATCGAACGCAGCAGCGTTTGCAGCTCGCCGAGATCGGCGTCGAGGTGGCGGGCGATGCTGTCCAGCGGCAGCTCGTTGAACTTGCTGATCAACTGCTGCGCCTGATCCTGGATGCGTTCGGCGCGCGCCGGCAGGGTCGGGATCGTGACCGGGCGCTGGTTCGGGTCGAGCGTCATCTTCGGCGCCTCCGGGTGGAAATCCAGCGTGATCAGCATCTGCCCGGTGAGCAGGTTGCCGGTGCGCGCCTGCGCGCGCAGCCCGCGTTCGACGAAGGATGCCAGCAGGCGTGCCCGCGCTTCCTCGTCATCGCTGTTGGCGGCGATGCTCTTGATCAGTTTTTCCTGGGCGCGACCCATGCGCTGCGGATACACCATGGCGCCGACGATCAGCGGAAAGGTCTGTTTTTTCGCGTCGAAATCCAGATCGACGCTGACCACCTTGCCGATTTCCAGGCCCTGGAATTCCACCGGCGCGCCGACGCTGAGCCCCTTGAAGGCGCGCTCGAAACGCAGCCGCAGATACTGCGGCCGGCCGCTGGGCGGGGCCAGCGCGCTGCGCTGGTCGTTGAACAGGGTGTAATGATTGCCCTCGGCCGCGCTCTGGTCGCCGGGGCTGTAATCCGGCGCGCGAAACGCGACCCCGCCGACCAGGATCGACGACAGCGATTCGGTGTTGAGGCTGAGGCCGTTGGCGTTGACGTTCAGGCTGACGCCGCTGGCGTTCCAGAAGCGCGAGTTGTCGGTGACGAACATGTCGTTGGGCGCGTGCACGAAGATTTCCAGGGTCACGCCCTTGCCGTTCTTGTCGAGGGCGTAGGACACCACCTGCCCCACCGGAATCTTGCGGTAATAGATCGGCGAGCCGACATCCAGCGAACCGAGGTCGTTGGCGTGCAGGAAAAAGCGTTTGCCCGGTTCGCCGTAGGTGACCGCCGGCGGCGATTCCAGGCCGGTGAAATGGCGTATCCGGGTTTTCGAGGCGCCGGCATCGGCGGCGATGAAATCACCGGACACCAGCGTATCGAGCCCGGAGACGCCGCCGGTGCCGATGCGCGGGCGCACCACCCAGAACTTGGTGTCGCGGCTGGTGAACGATTCCGCCACCTTGTGCAGCTTGACCGTGGCGGTGACGTGGCTGCGATCGTTGCTCAACTCCACCGAACTCACCTCGCCGATGGTGACATTGCGGTATTTGACCTGGGTCTTGTTCGGCACCAGCCCTTCGCCGGTGCGAAAGTCGACGGTGATGGTCGGCCCGGCGCTGAGATAGCTGTTGGCGATCATCGACAGCCCGACCAGCGCGGCCACGATCGGCACGATCCACACCAGCGAGATATTCCAGCGGCGCGTGCGGATGGCGGCGGGGCCGGGTTGGCCCTCGCCATCGCCCTGCGACGGCCGCTCGCTCATGCGCGCTCCCTCCCGGCGCGGATGGCGGCGCGCTCATCCCAGATCAGGCGCGGATCGAAACTCATCGCCGCCAGCATGGTGAGCACCACCACCAGCCCGAAGAACAGGATGCCGGAACGCGGTTCGATATCGCCGAGCCGCTGGAATTTCACCAGCGCGGTCGCCAGCGCCACCACCAGCACATCCAGCATCGACCAGTAGCCGACCACCTCGACGAAGCGGAACAGGCGGGTGCGCTGGCGCCGGGCGCGTTCGCTGCCGGTTCCCGCCGTCAGCAACAACAGCGACAGGGCGATGAACTTGGTGGCCGGCACGCCGATGCTGGCGATGAAAATGATGATGGCGATATCCCAGTTGCCGCTGTTCCAGAAGTCGATGACACCGGAAATGATGGTGCTTTCGGTGCGCTTGCCGAACAGATTGGTGTACATCACCGGCAGTACGTTGGCCGGGACGTAGAAGATCATGGCCGCCAGCAGCAGCGCCCAGGTGCGCGCCAGCGCCTCGGGCTTGCGCCGGTGCAGGCGCGAGCCGCAGCGCGGGCAGATATCGGCGCACTCGCAGGCCAGCCGGCAGCCGTGGCACAGGCACAGGCCCAGCGCGTCGGCGCGCGGCAGATCGCTCACAGCAGCTCCCACAGCCAGCGGATGTCGCGCCCGGCGATGCCGATCAGCAACACGCTCAGCAGCGCCAGCGCCGCCAGGCCGATGCCCGGCAGCACGTCGAGCACGCTGCTCAGCTTGACCACCGACACCAGCACGCCGAGCAGGCACACCTCCAGCATGCTCCACGGCCGCGCCCACTCCAGCAGGCGCATGCACGGGGCGAAGCCGGGCGCGGTGCGGGCGGCGCGGGCGAAGCCGAACACCCAGAGCACCAGCAACACCTGCAACACCGGCGCGACGATGATGGCGATACCGGCCACCACCGCCATCGCCGCGATCGGCCCCTGCGCCAGCGCCGCCACCGAATCCCACAGCGTGGCGGCATTGTTGCGACCGCGCAGATTGATGCTCATCACCGGGGTGAAGTTGACGAACAGCAGCAGGATGGCGCCGGTGGCGCTCAGCGCCAGCACCTGGTCCACGGACAGCGGCCGGTGCCGGCCCAGCAGCGCGCCGCAGCGCTCGCACAGCGCCTGCTGGTGGCGCGCCAGCGCAGGCTTGCGGTACACCGTGTCGCAGTAGGGGCAGATGATCCAGGGCGATGAAATCACGTCGGCGTCCTCGGTCCGATAACCGGCGGGCGAAGGCAGAGGACAACTGAACGCTGGAATGAAAACCCGAACCGTGCGCGCGCGCACCCTGGCCGCGCCGATGCGCAAGCCGGTGCCGAAGGTGCGCCGTGGTTCACACCAAGACAACGCCGCGCGTGGGCCGGCGTACAACGGCGCGGGTGACTTTGGTGTTCGCGGCGCAGCCGCGGCTGCACCACCGGCGCCGCTTTCGCGCTGCGCCTGTCCAGCCGATGCCGCACGCCAGAACACTTCGCAACTCACCGCGCGCTGTCATCGCCCGGTATTTGCCGTGCTGCGCAGATTGCCGGCCATGCCCCGCAGCTCACGGTACGCCGCGCCCACCATCCCCTTCGTGTTTGCCGCCACGGCCGGAGAGAAAGATGCGGCCGCGAAACCGGAACCGCCTCGCGCCGCCCCGGTTCAGCCGAGGCCGCGCAGATCGCCGGCGATACCCCGCAGCGCCTCGTAGCTCACCGCGCGCCGCACCAGCGGGCCGTCGCCGCCCTCGTGCAGGCTGGCCACGTCGTCCAGCAGCGCCTTGTCCGCCAGGGTCATGCGGTCGAGCATGCGCAGGTGTTGCAGCCAGTTTTCCACGCCGAACACTTCGCGCCACAGCCGCTCGTCCTCGACATCGCGGAACAGGCCCCAGCGGCCGGCGCCATTGCGCCGCCGCAGCCGCCGCAGGGCCGGCGCGGCGCCGAGGAAGGCGCGCAGATGCTGTTCGGGGATGCGGTATTCCACCATCACCAGCACGCCGCCGACGCGCTCGTTGAACGGCACCATCTCCGGCGGCGACGATCGCACCCGCACCGCGCGGATGCCGGCGTCGTCGGCATCCGGCAGGCGCGAGCCGTAGAGCAGGATGACGAAAGCCAGCAACAGCAGGCCGGCGCACAGCAGCGCGCCGTCCACGCCCAGGGTTTCCGCCAGGTGGCCCCAGAGGAACGAACCCAGCGTCAGGCCGCCGTACAGCGCCGTCTGGTACAGCGCCAGGGCGCGGCCCTTGACCCAGTCCGGCACCAGCAGCTGCACCGCGGCGTTGTACTGGCTGACCGCCGCCACCCAGCAGCCGCCGATCAGCACCAGCACCGGCAGCGTCACCGGCAGCGCCCGCATCAGCCCCAGGCTCAGCGTGCCGAGCGCCAGCACCGCGCCGGCGCAGCTGATCAGCCGGCTCATGCCCAGCAGCCGCCGCAGCGCCGGCACCGCGAAGCTGCCCGCGATCGAGCCGATGCCGAGCGCGCCCAGCATGTAGCCGTACAGCCGCGCGCCCTCGGCGTAGCGGTACGCCAGCAGCGGCAGCAGCGCCCAGATCACGCTGCTGGCCAGCCCGAACAGGAACGAGCGCAGCATCACCCGGCGCGTCACCGTCGAATGGCGGGTGAAGCGCACGGCGGCGATCACGCCCTCGCGCACCCGCTCCGGCGGCAGCGCCCGCACCGGCACCGGCCGATGCCAGCGCCACAGCGCGAACAGCAGCCCGGCATAGGCCAGCACGTTCAGGGCGAACACCCAGGGCGCGCCGAACGCGCTCAGCACCAGCCCGCCCAGGGCCGGGCCGGCCGCCCGCGCCACATTGAAGTTGACGCTGTTGAGCAGCACCGCCGAACCCAGCAGCGGCCGCGGCACCTGCTCGCCCACCGCCGCCTGCCAGGCCGGCACGGTGATGGCCGCGCCAAAGGAAATCCACAGCACCGCGCCGATCAGGATCGACGGCTCCAGCCGGTGCAAAAACGCCAGCACCGTCAGCAGCAGCGCGCCGATCATTTCCAGGGCGAGGCCGAACAGCATGATGCGGCGCCGGTCGTGGTTGTCGGCCAGCACGCCGGCCACCACCGACAACAGCACCAGCGGCGCCGCCGCCGCGGCCTGGATCAGCGCCACCAGCAGCGGCCCGCCGTGGGACGCGGTGATCACCCAGGCGGCGGCCACCGACTGCGCCCAGGTGCCGAGGTTGGAGAACAGATTCGCCGTCCAGATCGAACGGAACGCGCCGACCCGCAGCGGCGCCAACAGGCCGGTATCGTCGCAGACCTGGGCGCTGGTCGGGTCGGGCCGGGATGCGGTGGTCATGGGCGGCCTATCATGGATCGAAGTGTCGATCCGGTCAGTGCAGGGTTTTCCCGCCGGGTTCGTTCCCTCCCGGCCGGTCGCCGCCCGAACCGTCCGGCGCATCCTCCACCAGCCCGGAGCGCGCGTCCGGGCCGGACACCACATGGGCGCGCCCGCTGCGCCAGGCTTCGACGTATTCGGCGGCGGCCTCGTGCATGTGGCGGCCGATGTCGGCGTAATCGTCGGCGGTGAGATTGGCCAGCGAAATGCGGATCGACCAGGGCGGGCCGCCGAAGCCGCCGCCGTCGAGCAGCACCACGCCGGAGCGCTCCGCCAGCCGGAACAGGAAATCCACCGGCTCGTAGTGGTCGCGCATGAAGCGGCAGAAATCCTCACCGTAGGCAGCGCGCGCCCACAGCATGAAATCCAGTTCCACGTAGTACCAGGCGCGGTTGCGCTCATCCCTGGGCTCCGGCAGCGCCATGCCCTGCCACAGTTCATCGCGGCGGCGGCGCACGATCCTCATCGCCAGCTTGCGGTAGGACTCGCCCGTGTCGAGCAGCAAGGACAGCGCGAACAACGCCATCTGCACCTGCTGCGGCAGCGACAGGCCGGCGGTGTGGTTGAGCGCCACGTCGCGGCTGTCCGCCACCATGCGGTCGATGAACTTGAGCTTTTCCGGCTCCAGCGTCAGCGAGCCGTAGCGCCTGGCCAGCCGCGCCTTCGAGTCGGCGTCGAGCGCGCGGATGCGCAGGTCGAAGCGGTTCTCCTGGTGCAGCGCGATCACGCCCAGGCGCCAGCCGGTGCAGCCGAAATTCTTCGAGAACGAATACACGCAGATCGTGTTCTGCGGAATATCCGCCATCAGCGAGCGGAAGCCGTCGACGAAGGTGCCGTAGACATCGTCGGTCACCACCATCAAATCCGGGTTCTTGTTGCGCACGATGTCGATGATCTGGTTGCGCTCGCGCCCGCTCAGCGCCACCGACGGCGGATTGCTCGGATTCACCAGCACCGCCAGCCGGATCGACGGGTCTTCGAGCTTGGCGATCTCCTCCGGGTTGAAGTGCCAGTCCAGGGCCGGGTGATCGAGGGAGCGCGAGGCGTTGACCGGCACGATCTCGAAGGAAAACCGCTCCAGGTGCGCAATTTCGATGTAGGGCGTGAACGTCGGCAGGAAAATCGCCACCTTGTCGCCCCGGTGCAGCAGCCCGTTCTGCATCAGCGAATCGAACACGTAACACATCGCGGCGGTGCCGCCCTCGGTGGCGAACAGATCGTATCTGCCCTCGGGCGGCTGGCTGGCGCACAGCTCGCGCATCAGGTAGTCGTGCACCACCTGTTCGCAGTGCACCAGCATGCGCGGCGGCGTCGGGTAGTTGTCGCCGACCAGCGAGTCGGTCAGTTCGTGAATCCAGGCGTCGGCGTCGAAGCCGCGGGTGTTCACGCCGTAATCGAGCACGCCCTTGAGGAAATCGCGGCCGCGGTTGCGCGGCGCCGCCTCCAGGAACTGCCGGAAGCGCGTGGCGATGCCGCTGCGCGCGGGCATGCCGGCCATGATCTTTTCATCGGCGGCGCGCCGGCATTCGCTCATCGCGAACTGGCCGAACAGGAAAAAGCCGTCGCGCGCCTCGGTGGCGACCCAGTTGGGATTGCCGCGCCCGGCGTTGAGCAGCGCGCTGGCCGACAGTTCGTGCTGGCGGCCGCGAGCCAGTCCGATCAGGTAATTCTTCAGCTCGAAGGGCGACAGCGTCTCCAGCCGCTTCTGTTTCGAACGCGAGGTTTTCAGCCCGGTTTTGCCGTAACGCGGCACCGGCGCCTTGGCTTCGTCGGGGCGGGGTTCGGTGGCCATGAAACATCTCCTCGATGCGGGACCGGCGGCCGGCGTCCGGCCCGCGCCGGCGGTCAGCGAATGAACGAATACTTGATCGTGCCCTGCACGCGGTTGGCGCTTTCGCCGCCCTCGTCCTGGGTGTCGAGCTTGCCGTGCAGCGCCTCGACGCCCATGGTCCAGGTCGGCGCCGGGCTCCAGATCAGGTTGAGCGCGTAGTACCGGGTGCTGCGCATGGCGTCGTCCGGCAACAGGCTGCGCCCGCTCTGGCTCAGGTAGCCGTACACCAGATTCGAGCGCCACGGCCCGCCCCAGTAGTGGGTGTAGCCGAGCCAGCCGCCCTTGGTGATCAGCGCCACCAGGTCGCCATCCGCCTCGACCGCGGCGTCGAGGCCGTGGCCGCCGTCCTCCAGATAGCGCGACAGGCCCCTGCCCCAGAGCAGGCCGCAGGTGATGAGATTGCGGTTGGTCCAGGTGCGCGAGCCGGACAGCGCGACGCCGCCGCCCCAGGTTTTCTCCAGCCGGTCGTCCTTGATGTAGCCCAGCTGGCGCAGCACGCCGCTCAGGTAGGCGTGGCCCCAGTCGCGTTCGATGCGCCCGGCCAGCACCACGTCCGGCGCGCGGGTGACGGGTTTGCCGTAGCGGCTGGCGTCGCTGCCGCTCCGGTCGAGGGTGACTTCGCTGTCGGGCTTCTCCGCCGACAGGATCACGCTGTCGCCCTCGCCCAGGCTGAAGTTGTGGCGGATCGAGGCCAGCCGTTTGTTCGGCAGCGCGCCGGGCCCGCCGTAGTCGATGGTCTCCGGGAACGCGTCCGGGTCGCCGAAGGCGGACCAGCCGAAACCGGCGTAGGTGTTGCCGAGCTGACCGTAGGCGTGGCGCAGGCGCCAGACATAGGAAGTGTCGGAGCTGCCGAAGAAATCGTTTTCGATGTAGAAGCGCAGCCCGCCGGCGCTGGTGGGGCGGCGCGCCTCCAGGCTGAAACGGGTCTGGCGCGCGTGCAGTTCGAAGTTGGACACATCGTTGCGATCCGGCCCGACCGGAATGGTCGGCACCTGGAACTGGTCGGGATTGCCCGCCGGTTTGAAATCGTAGATGCCGTCCACCTTGGCGAAGCCGCCGATACGGATCAGCGTCTGCGTGCCGGGAATCGGAATGAAGCCCTTCAGGTTCGGATCGGTCGGCGGCGGCGCGTTGTCGACCCGCGACACGCCGGCCTGCGGGTCGGCGATGGAATCGCGCGCCGGCAGCGCCGAATGCGGCAGGCCGAGCCGTTCCAGGATGGAGGGCAGCTGCGGCGGCACGGCGGCGTGCACCACCACCGGCCGCGACGGCGCGCCCTGGGGCGGCGGCGCGTTGTCGGCGGGCGCAGCGCTCTGCTGCGCCACAGCCTTGCCGTTCTCCACCGCCTGCAGGCGCGACTCGAGCTGCCTGACCAGTTCGCGCAGGGTCTCGACCTCGGTGCGCAACTGCTGCACCGACTGGCCGTCCTCGGATCGGGCGCCCACGGACAGCGGCGCCGCCACCAGCGCCGACAGCAGCAGCGCGCGGTGGCGCCGGTGCGCGGCAGGTCCGTGTCTCAGGCGCGAATCCATGGCGGCTCCGGTCGGGTCATTATTCCTACCATGCGCCACCGTCCCGCGCCGCTCTGCGCGCAACCGGCTAGAACGGGGTTTTCGCCGGCCCCGCCAGTGGCCCGGCGAAAGCGGCCGGCGCGACCCAGCGGTTATGTCGCGCCGCGCACGGAGGCCGGCGGCGATTTCGCCGAGCCTGAACTCACAGCCGGCGCGCGGCGGATCGCGCCGCGACCGGCCGCATCACCGCGATGCGATCCGGCGCCGACGTGTCGCGGCAACGCGACCGCCCGGCCAACCATGCCCGTCAGGGAGAACGTCATGCGTCCGCTGATCCCGGCTCTGGCCGCGTTCGCGCTGATTTCCACCGGCGCCGCCTGGGTGATCGCGGCGCCGCGCCTGTTCGAGATGACGACGCCGGTGCCACCGGAGATCACCACGCCGCCCAGCGTCGCCACCCCGATCGGCACGCTGAAATTCGACGATGGTTTTCCCAGCGACGACACCGTGCGCCTGGTCTACGACAACCTCGACCGCCAGCGCGCCGTCGAGGTGTTCCTCGACACGCTGCCCGGCGTGTCGCTGGTGGCGATGCGCCGGGGCCTGCGCCAGGTGGGCGCGGTCGACGGCGCCATCGGCATCTGGCAGGACCTGCTCGACCCGCGCGCGCTGCTGCTCACCGGCAACACCGAAAGCGTGTACGCGGTCAGCTGGCTCGACACGCGCAACGGCGCGCTGGTGATCGAAAGCCCGCCGAACGTGCTCGGCGTGATCGACGATTTCTGGTTCCGCCACGTGTCCGACCTCGGCAACACCGGTCCCGATAAAGGCCAGGGCGGCAAGTTCCTGCTGCTGCCGCCGGATTACGACGGCGCCGTGCCCAGCGGTTTCTTCGTGCTGCGCTCGCCCACCTACAACAATTTCCTGATCTGGCGGGGTTTCACCGTCGACGGCGACCCCAGGCCCGCCGTCGACAACATCAAGCGCCACGCGCGCATCTACAGCCTGACCGATGTCGGCTCGGCGCCGCCCTCCACATTCATCAATCTCGCCGATCGCGCCTTCAACACCGTGCCCGCCAACGACGACAGTTTTTTCCAGGAACTGAACGAGATCATCCAGGCGGAACCGCCGCAATCGTTCAGCGCCGAAATTCTCGGCATGGCGGCCTCGATCGGCCTGGCGCGCGGCAAATCCTTCGCGCCGGACACGCGCCTGCGCAGGATCCTGTCCGAGGCGGCCGCCATCGGCAACGCCACCGCCCGCGTACTGGCCTTCGCGCCGCGCGATGCCGGCGCCGCGCTGTACCCGGACCGGCAGTGGCGCGGCGCCTTCCTCGGCAACAGCTACCAATGGTTGCAGGACGGCCATCGCTACCTGGACGCGCGCACCGGTTTCTTCTACGCCGCCACCGTCAACACGCCGGCGATGGTGAACGCCACGCCCGGCGTCGGCTCGCAATACGCCGTCGCCACCCGCGACGGCAGCGGCCGCTGGCTCGACGGCGATCATCGATACCGCCTGCACATCGCCGCCGATGTGCCGGTGCGCGATTTCTGGTCGGTGGTGGTGTACGACCCGCAGAGCCGTTCGCTGCTGCAAACCGACCAGCGTTTCCCGAGCGTGAACAGCCTGAGCCCGGCGCTGGCAAAAAACGAGGACGGTTCGGTGGATGTGTATTTCGGCCCGCAGCCGCCGCCCGATCACCAGCACAACTGGATTCAGACGATTCCGGGCAAGGGCTGGTTTCCGATCTTCCGCCTGTACGGGCCGCTCAAGCCCTGGTTCGACCGCAGCTGGAAACTGGCGGATATCGAACGGCTCGACTGAGGCGCGACGGCGCGCCATTTCCGGGCGCGCGGCTTTCGCGCCACGAACGCATCGTTAGCAAACCATGCGCTTGCGCCAACCGGCGCTCCAGGCAACGACATGGCGCGCCGGGCTCAATGCTGATGCGCGCGCACCGCCTGCAAGGCATCGCGCATTTTCAAACCCCAGGAATCGAAGGCGCGCTCCACCGCGGCGCGGTTGGCCACCGGATCGTTGCGGCCCCAGATTTCCGGGTCGAGCAGGGTATCGCCGAACACCGCCACGGTTTTGCCGGTGGCGGCGTCGACCAGCACCGATTCCAGCGTCATCGAACCGGCGCCCTTGGTGAAGGTCTTGTCGCGCGCCGACTGGACGAAACGCGCGCTGCTGTCCCGCGGCGCGTTCGGCGCCAGGCGCAGCATGTCGGTGAACACCACCAGGGTTCCGGGCTGCTTGGCGGCGTTGGCGTCGACCACGCGGAACTCGCCGTTCTTGCCGAGCTGTTCGCCCAGGCGATTGCGATAGCCCTCGCTCAACTGCGCCTTGTCCTTGTCGTCGAGCGTGAAATCGCCGTAGCGCGGCGACGAGTCCGAAGGCTGCACGATCTGGAGATGGGAAAAATCCAGATCGGCGATCACCACCTTGTCGTAACCGGCGAGATGGGCCGAGGGATCGGCCTTGGCCACCGCCATGCCGGAGTTTTCCACCGAGGCCAGCCCCTGCGCATCGGTGTGCCGGCTCACGCTGGGCTGCTGGCAGCCGGCGAGCAACAGGCCGGCGCAGGCCGCCGCCGCCCAATTCAACCAGACAGGATTCACGATATCGCCTCCGGCGCGCTCGCGCGAAACGGGAATCGGAAGAAAAAGCCCGCCGAACGGCCGGGTTCGGCGCAGCATGAGCGCGGCCGCAAGCGCGCTCTGTGCCTTGTCGATCATTGCCACGAAGCCGAAACGGCCGGGAGTCATTGATGCAACAAGACGGATCGCGGCCGGCGCGGCGAAAAATGAAAACGCCGCGCCCGAACACGGCTGTCGAGGCGCGATCAACGATTGGAGATGCGCACCGGCCGTGCGGGGCGGCCCGGCGCCGTAGCGTGGAATCGGCATCGCCAATCAGTTCAGCGATCGCGGACGCGGCCAGGGCCGTATGAATCTACAGTCCCCAGAGTGAAGTTCGATAAGGAGCGGAATAACCGCCCGCCGCAAAACGATACCGGAACACGGCCGTTGAGACGCGCGGTTGATGGTTGAAGGCTTGTGCCGGCAGCGGGCGATCTGATCCGAAGTTCGCCGCGCGGATTGGTGGACCGTGCGCGCCGCATCGTGGAATCGGCGCGCGAATCCGTTCAGCGATCACGGACGCGGCCAGGGCCGCATGAAATCACAGCGCCAGGGATGGTGTTCGATGACAAA
>Ga0164243_10003781_pt1 | contig 24076 bp, 29 predicted proteins | sample OricompcompostOP_FD_108781 | JGI IMG/M metagenome (GOLD analysis project Ga0164243, IMG submission 108781) | Organic Plus compost microbial communities from Emeryville, California, USA - Original compost - Organic plus compost (OP) | ecosystem: Engineered > Solid waste > Mixed feedstock >...
ACCCTGGTCTGGGTCGAGGGCGAAATGGACAAGCTTTCGCTGGAAGAGGCCGGGTTTACGTCGGTGGTTTCTGTGCCAGACGGCGCGCCGGCCCCCGACTCCAAGTCCTACGACAGCAAATTCGACTTCATGGACTGCAAGGAGCTGGAGAGGGTCACGACCCACATCATTGCGGTGGACAATGACGCTCCGGGCCGGCGTCTGGAAGAAGAGCTCGTGCGCCGCCTGGGCCGCGAGAAGTGCTTGGTGGTTTCCTGGCCGGATGGGTGCAAGGACGCAAACGATGTCCTGTTGCAGCATGGCTCCGACGCCTTGGAGCAAGCCATCCGCAGCGCCCAGCCCCTGCCTGTGCAGGGCGTTCATACCGCAAGCGGCTTTCTGTCGGCGATCCTGCGCCGGTACGACGGCGAGCACCCGAAAGGCGCGTCAACTGGCTGGGCTGAGCTGGACAAGCATTACACCGTCCTGGGCGGCGAATGGACGCTGGTTACGGGCATCCCCGGCCACGGCAAATCCGAGTGGCTCGATGCCCTGATGATCAACCTGGCGAAGCAGCACGGCTGGAAATTCGGCGTGTTCTCCCCTGAGAACTTCCCCCTGGAGTACCACGCCGAGAAGCTGATGGAGAAGTACACAGGCAAGCCGTTTCACCCAGGCCCGACTGAGCGCATGAACACCGCAGATCTCGACCGTGCCGTTACGTTCATCGACCAGCATTTCTTCTTCCAGCACCCGGAGCGGCCCACGCTCGATGAACTTCTTGACCAGGGCAGGCAGCTGGTGGCGCAGCATGGCATTCGCGGCATGGTCATGGACCCCTGGAACGAGATCGAGCACGTCTACGACAAAGGCCAAACCGAAACCCAATATGTGTCCGAGGCGCTTAGCAGGATTCGCAGGTTCGCCCGAGACAACGGGGTTCATGTCTGGCTGGTTGCCCACCCGGCCAAGCTCTACAAGGACAAGGAAACGGGCGATTATCCGGTGCCGACACCCTACGACGTATCCGGCTCGGCGCACTGGCGCAACAAGGCCGACAACTGCATCACGATCTACCGGCACCTTCAGGACGACACGAAGCCTATTGAGGTTCACATCCAGAAGATCCGCAAGAAGTACGTGGGTCAGATTGGCATGGTGGAAATGAGCTACAGCAGGGTTACCGGTCAATACCGCCCCTTCGCGGGATATGCGCCCGTGTATTCGATGTACGAGGGGCAGCCGGCATGAACCTCGACCGCCTTCAGATCGTGCTGCCCTGGCCGGATTCCAGGCTCATGCCCAACCGAAAGCACGGGCGGCATTGGGGCGAAACGATCCGGGCGAAGGTGGCTGCCAGGACGGCAGGGATCTATGCCGCTGAGGCGGCCTTGGGGGGGAATCAATTGAGCGTGGGCGACCGCATCCCGGTGCGATTGACCTTCGTGGCCCCGAATCGACGCAAGCGCGACCTGGACAACCTACTCGCGGCAATGAAACACGCCCTAGATGGGATTGCGATGTACCTGGAAGTAGATGACAGCAGATTCCGCCCGATGACCCTTGACGACGGCATCGACAAGGAAAAGAAGGGCTTCGTGTTGGTTGAACTTGGATAGGAGAAGGGAAATGTTAAGCAAACAGCAAAAGACCATCGCGGCGCAACTGATGCGGGCGAGCGCCATAGAGCGGTTGTCTCGCATGGGCGCCCCGGTCAAACCAGAGGGTAAGGCGAAGATTTCGTATCTCGCCAAGCTGGTCAACCAGTACGCCGGGTTGCCGTTCACCGAGGACCCGATGGACATGATCCGGGCGTTCGCTACGGAGAAAGAGTTAGCCGCAGTGCCGAGCCGCGAACTCAACGGCATGCGTCAGCCGGCGTACAAGATGCCGCCCGCGTTCGTGATCGCAGCCGAACGCGCCAGGGCCTGCCAGCCGCCGATGATGAGCGTGTGCGGCTTGCGGGAAGGGTGGGACGGGCTGTGAGCGGCATCCAGTGGTGGCATCTGCCCGCGCTGTTCACGGTCGTCGTGTTGGCGGCGATGGGCCGGCCCTCCAAGAGGGCCCACAACCCCTTTCTCGCCATTGTCAAACTGATATTGATCCTGCTCGGAGTTATCGCCGTGCTGATAGCGTGGCTGGCGGGAGCGCTGCTGCGATGACCAAGGCACTTCCCTGGTTCATGTACCAAGACCCCGCCATCGTCTGCGAGCAGCAAGAGGCATGGCGGAACAACCAGGCCCGGAGAAAGCAGGAGCCGGCCATGACCATCAATGACCTTTTCAGTGAGGCCCCAGTGACGAAGGACGAAAGCGCACAGTTCGAGGATATTCTGCTGATTTGGTACAGGATATCGAAGGCGGATAAGGAAAATTTGGGCTATAGCCCGATATCGCCTGGGTTCGAGAAGTGCACGTCAACCGACGTGTATTTCGACGAACAAGACGCGGCAGATGCCGCCGACGAGAAGATCAACCATTACATAGCCGAACAAGTAGACGTCTGCCTCAGTACGTTGCCCGCTGCGCAGCGCATTGCGGTAGACGTCCACGCCAGGAACAAGTATGTCGGGAACGCCGTATTCCGAAACCCTCGGGTGACGCCAGAAGAGCAACACATTGCGTATCAGGCGGCAAAAGCTACTTTGTTGCCAATGTTGCGCAAACGCGACTTGATCACGGCGACCACTTGAGTTGTTTGGGTAGCGGGCGCAGAATTGAAGCGAGCCAAGTTGCGCCCAAAATCAGCCCGCCATCCGTAAGGATCGGCGGGTTTTTTGCGTTCTACCCAGGAAACCAATGGCACAAACTTCCCTAAGCCCTGAAGCTGCAAGTCAGGCACTGACAGCAGTAAGGGTGTGCGAGGGGAATGTCTCTGCTGCCGCGAAACTGCTGGGGATGCCGCGTCCGACCCTTGTTAACCGCCTGAGGGTGGCGGAGCTGATGGGCGCGAAGCCCGAAATGCGGCTAGTTGACACCGGGCAGTACGAGGAAGCGCACCTGACGATCAAGAACGGTAGCGCGGTTTTCTCGGGCGACGACCACTTTATTCCGGGCGTTGTTCCCGTTGCGCATAAGGCGCTCATCAACGTGCTTGGCGAGCTGGGGAGCGCTGTGAAGGCCCAGGTCAAGATGGGCGATTCGCTCGACTTCGCTGGGATATCCAAGCACCCCAAGAGTGGCTGGGAAGGGCGCCTGACGGTCAAGCAGGAGCTGGAGGTGACGCGGGAGCGCTTCGAGGAATTGCGAGAGGCGGCCCCGAAGACCAAGCGCATCCGCCTGAAGTCCAACCATGACATCCGCTTCGAGGCGCGGCTGGCGCTGGTGGCTCCCGAGTTCGAGGGGCTGACCGGCTTTCGCCTGCGCGACCACCTCTCGCATTGGGATGAGGTAGACCGCGCGGTAGTGAACGAGGAACTGTTCGCCCTACACGGCTGGCACGGCGGGGTACACGCAGGCTGGAACAACGTCGTCAAGGGCGCTGACAGCCATGTTGTGACGGGGCACACCCATCTGCTGGGCTGCCACCACCTGAAAGGCTTCAGAAAGACGCGGTATGCCATCCAGACGGGCATGATCGCCGACGCCGTGACGCCGCACTTCAGGTATGCGAAGGGCGCGCCCACGAACTGGCAGTCAGGCTTTGCCGTGCTGACCTGGGCAGATGGAGAGTTGCTGTACCCGGAATTCTGCGTAGTGCGAGACGACGGGAAAGCGTATTTCAGAGGCAAGCGGGTAGCGTAGGCGCCCAAGAAACCCAACATCGATTAGGGGCCAACATGGCTTACATCATCAACACAAGCAATACCCCGGTGCGCCGCATTGAGGCGCTGGCGGGCACAGAAGACGCCCTGGTGGGCAGTACCGCCATTGACGAAGGGAACGGCGACATCTACGCGCTGATCTCCTCGGGCTGGATGAAAGTATGGGACCACGAGACGGGTACACCGGCATCCCCCGCGCTGCCTGACGGTACGACGATCACCGTATCGAACGGCCTGGAAGGTGGGGAGCTGGTCGAGGTCGAATGCACTGTTACCGATGGCAAGGCGATCATCCCCGAGGGCTATACGCTCGCTGAGGCCGCATAAATCGGTTCGACCAACCCGATAGGGAGTCGAGATGACTGAAAAACAATCGAAACAATCTTCTGGGCGCGGCGGGAAGCGCCCTGGGGCTGGGCGCCCCAAGGGTTCGCTGGACAAGGGCAATGCCCTGATCCGTGAAATGGTTGTCGAGGCCCTGAACGAGGCGGGCGGCGTTGCCTACCTGGTCGAATGCGCCAAAGACCCGAAAACCACGAGCGCCTTCCTGTCGCTGATAGGCAAGGTACTGCCCGTGCAGATCTCGGGCGAGGGCGGTGGCCCTGTCCAGACTGTCACGCGCATTGAGTTGGTGCCGCTAGCCAAGTGACCGCTGTTCAAGTTTCCCTCCCGCCGAAGCTGATTCCAGTTTTCGACGGCGAGGCGGACGTTCGCTGGTCGTGCGGTGGGCGGGGGTCGGGCAAGACGCGCTCGTTCGCCAAGATGGTCGCAGTACGTGGCTACATGTTTGGAAACATGGGGATTACCGGGCAACTGGTGTGCGGGCGGCAGTTCATGAACTCGCTTGAGGATTCTTCGCTGGAGGAATGCAAGCGAGCCATTGAGGAAGAGCCGTTTCTTGCCGCGTACTACGAGGTGGGCGAGAAATACATCAAGAGCCGCGACGGCCGCGTGTGGTTCACCTTCGTGGGTCTGGACCGGAACGTCGCTAGCATCAAATCAAAGGGCCGGATTCTGATCCTGTGGGTGGATGAGGCCGAGCCGGTTGCTGAGACAGCGTGGACGACCGTTATCCCCACCCTTCGAGAAGAGGGCGAGGACTGGAACGCTGAGTTGTGGGTGACCTGGAACCCAATGCGCAAGACCGCGCCGGTAGAGGCTCGATTCCGTTTCAGCGACGACCCGCTAATTAAGGGCGTGGAACTCAACTGGCGGGACAACCCGAAGTTCCCTGCCAAGTTGGAGCGTGACCGCCAGCGCGACTTGCGTGATAGGCCGGACCAGTATGAACACATCTGGGAAGGCGCGTACGCCACGGTGGTTGAAGGTGCGTACTACGCCGCTCACCTGACGAAGGCGAAGCAAGACGGGCGCATTGGTTTCGTGCCGGCCGATCCGCTGATGACGATCAGGTTGTTCTGCGACATCGGCGGGACGGGGGCTCGTGCTGATGCATTTGCCATTTGGGCCGCCCAATTCATCGGCCTGGAAATCAGGGTCTTGGACTACTACGAGTCGGTAGGGCAGCCGCTGGACGCTCATCTGCGTTGGATGCGAGGCCGAGGATACAACCCGGACGCCGCGCAGATTTGGCTGCCTCATGATGGCGCCACGCAAGACAAGGTGCACGCGGTGTCGTACGAATCGGCGCTGCGTCAGGCTGGGTACACGGTGACTGTGGTGCCGAATCAGGGCCGAGGCGCTGCTATGGCCCGGATTCAAGAGGGTCGCCGACTGTTCCCGCGCATGCGATTTAACGAGTCAACCACGGCGCCGGGGCGCGATGCGCTGGGCTGGTATCACGAGAAGAAAGACGATAAGCGCGGCATCGGCCTCGGGCCTGAGCACGATTGGGCGAGTCATGGCGCCGATGCATTTGGCCTGATGGCTGTTGTCTACGAAGAACCGAAATCAATGGCGCCGCTGAACTACGGCTCCCTGGGAATTGTCTAAATGGCACGTATGCAAGACGACCAGCTACGCGCGCAACTGGATCATGAAATCCAGACCAGCGCGAACTGGCAAGTCTCGACTATCCGCGACGAGCAGGAGCGCAACTTGGCGTTCTATCTCGGCCTGCCTATGGGCAATGAGGTCGAGGGGCGCTCGCAAGTCCAAAGCCTGGACGTTTTCGAGGTGGTCGAGTCGGTCCTGCCGGAAATGCTGGAGCCGTTCTTCTCCGGGGACAACATCGGGCGCTTTGAGCCTACTCAACCGAACGACGAGGCATTCGCAGACCAGGCGAGCGACTACGTGAACTACGTGGTCAAGCGGCAGAACAAAGGCTTCTTGCTGTTCAATACCTGGATTAAGGACGGCTTGCTGTCGAAGGTCGGCGTGGTTCGGGCCGAATGGGTCAAATGTGACCCGAAGCGTGAGGAATACCAGGGTCTAACCGATGACCAGGTGGCGCTGATGCTCCAGGATTCTCGCATCCAGATCATCGAGCACGAGACGTACCCGGTCCCTGGCATGGAAATGCCCGTTGTGCCGGAAGGCGTGGACCCGAATGAGGTTCCGCTGCCGCCGATGCTGCATGACGTGGTGATCCTGCGCCAGATGCCCGGGCGGGTGAGGGTCGAGAACGTCAAGCCTGAGAATTTCATTGTGTCTCGTGGCGCTGCAAGTCTGGAAGCGTCGAAGGTGGTCGGCGAGATCGTCAAGTACACCCGGTCAGACCTGATCGAGATGGGCATCAGCAGGCAAGCGGCCGATGATGTCACGTCGTACGACATCGGGACTGGCCAACTCGAAACGCTGGACGATATCCGCGAGGATGGCGAAGGGGCTGAGTACGAAGACGACGCCGCTGACCCGGCGCTTCAAGAAGTCCACCTGTTTCGCGGCTTCCTGAAGGTCGATTACAACGGTGACGGCGTGGCCGAATACCGGCGTGTGCTGGTTGGCGGAAATGCGATCCTGGAGAACGAAGAGGCAGACTGCCATAACTACGCGGTTTGGACGCCGATTCCGGTTCCGCATCGCATCATTGGCCTGGGGTATGCCGACATCGCAGCCGAATCGCAGCGCCTGAAAACTGCCCTGACTCGTCAGTTCGTCGATTCGATCTTCCTGGCGAACAATCCTCGTACCTACGTCAACATGACGGCGCAGGTCAACATCGAGGACATGCTATCAAACCGGATTGGGGGCATTATCCGAGGCAACGGGCCGGCGCAGGATGCGCTCAGCCCGGTCAAAACGACGCTGGTAGCCTCGGAATCGCTTCAGGCCATCGAGTTTGCGGACACGCAGCGCGAGCAACGCACCGGGGTGACTCGATACAACCAGGGTCTGGATGCTGACAGTCTGAACAAGACGGCTGCGGGCGTACAGAAGGTCATGAACGCGGCCCAGAAGCGGCTGTTGTTGACCCTGCGGATATTTGCGGAAACGGGCGCCACTGACCTGTTCAAACTGGTCTTGCGCCTGGTCACGAAGTACCAGGACGTGCCAAGCACGATCCGGCTTCGGGATGAATGGGTCAACTTCGACCCCAGAGGCTGGAACCCAGATATGGATGTGTCCATTGAGGTGGGCATCGGATCAGGCGACCGCACCGAAACTTTGATGATGCTGCAGCAGTTCGGCCAGTTCATGGCCCAGGCTGCACAGGTTGGGGTTGTTGGCCCGCAGCAGGTATACGAGTTCGGCAAGCGCCTGATCAAGAATGCCAAGATCAAGGGCGGCGAGGATGATCTGCTGCTCGACCCGAGCAAACAGCCCCCGAAACCCCCGCAGCCGAATCCTGAGATGCTAAAGATTCAGGCTCAGCAGCAGATCGAGCAGGCGAAGCTCGCCGCGAATCAGCAGTTGAAGCAGGCCGAATTGGCGCAACAGGCGGAAATCGAGCGGTTGAAGGCTCAGTATCAGGCCCAAGTGGATCAGGCCAAGTTCGCCGCCGAGTCTGAGCAACAGCAGTTGCGCATCCAGATGGAGGCGGAACTGAACCAGATGCGCCTGAACAACGAAATGCAGGTGCAGCAGGCTCGCATGGCGTTCGAGCGCTGGAAGGCAGAAGGGGACTTCGCGACCAAAATACAGGTAGCCAATATCAGCAGCAAGGCGAAGGTGGACAACGAGGCTACACAGGCGGCGACTGCTGAGATTGCCAGGGAGGTTCGGCCATGAAAGGCTTCGACCTTGCGCAGTTGGCCGGCCTGTTCTCCGGGGTGCCGCTTCCTGAGCCGCAAGAGAGTCGGTACCGTTTGTGGGCGCTATTTAATGACATTCCACAATCGAACGATTACGACATGCGGGGGTTTTACAAGGGTTTGATGAGCCTGGATTCTGACGCCGGATCAGCGATCAATCCGAACGACAACCAGATGCACTTCCCCGACAAATGGAAGTTGCCGAACCACCCGTCATTTTCCACGGACAGTAAGTATTACGACGCGGCGAAGATGCCGGGCACGCCAAGCTGGTTCGGGGGCAATCTGCCCAATGGTGGCGCCTCCTGGGCGTTGCGGCGGCCAGATGGCTCGCCGGTCATGCAAGAGGCGCCGTGGTGGGTCAATGGGATTCTTGGGACGAAATGAACCAACAGAACGATCTCGCCAAGGGCGAGCAAGCCCGCACGCTGCTATCTGAACCACTATTCAATGAGGCGTTCGACACTCTGGAGGCCTCGTTGGTCGATATGCTGCTGGCGCTGCCCATCGAGGCGGATGATCAACGGTTGAGGGTGGTGTGTATGCACAAGGCTGCCCAGCAGGTACGGCAAATACTGGCCAGTTACGTCGCCGGCGCAGAGATCGCCCGGGCGGACATCCTGCAGGAAGAGCAGCGCAAGTCCGTATTGGAACGAATCAAGGAGCGTGTTCGCCGTGGATGAGAGAGAAGAGTTGTTCGCCAAAGCCCAGGATATGGGCCTGAATCCGGACAAGCGGTTGGGCCTGGAACGGCTGCGTAAGCTGGTGGCCGGGGAGGTAGAGGCGCCGCCGTCTGAAAGCCCCAAGCAAGATGCTGCGCCAACGCTGAAAGACTACATCGCCCAGGTCGAAGGCAAGCACGTCGACCGTGACGTTTACGCGGCGGTGGTGACCCATCCCACCGCTGACGAGCGCGTCTACCCGGGGCGGTACAGCGGTATCCGCGTGGTGCGTGGCCCGCTGTCTGTCCGCTACAGCGACGGCACGACCGAGTAATTTCAACCCGACCCGCAGCGGTTTCTGCGGGGCGACCAGTTAGGACCAAGCAACAGGGCTGCACTTCGGTGCGGCCCTTTTCGTTTGCAGTCACACCTGGCCGGCACTGAGTTCCAACCATGGAAAACGATACGCCTGAACAGACCACCTCAGCCGAGGACATCGCAACCGGACTGCTGTACCCCGAGGAAGGCCAACCGAAGAGCCCGGAGCCCGAGACGGAAGACCAGCAAGACGGAGAGATCGAGGAAGGCCAGGAAGCACCTGACGAAACGGACGAATCCGAGGACGCCGGCGAAGAGGCCGATAACGAATCCGAGGACGAGGACGAGCAGCCCGGACAAGCCGATTCGGCCCCGGCTGATGACCAGGTTGTGAAATGGCAGACCGCAAACGGCGAGACTTTCGAGGCTCCGCTATCGGAGCTGAAGGCCGGCTACATGCGTTCTGCGGACTATACACAGAAGACGCAAGCGCTTGCCGAGGATCGAAAGGCGGCTGAACAGGCATTGCAGTCGAAAGTTCAGGAAGCCGAGCGCTATACGGCAGAGCTGGGGCGTCTCGCCACTATCGGTGAGCAGGTCAAGAACTACGAAACGTGGCTCGCGCAAGCCGCGCAGCGTGGGGAAGATCCTCAAGTGATTGCCCAGGCTCAGGCCCAGTACGTTTTGCTGCGCCAGCAGCACGAAGACGCACGTGGCGCGCTGCTGCAAAAGCGTCAACAACTGATGCAGCAAGCCGAACAACAGCGCTCTCAGGAGTTCCAGCAAGCCACTCAAGCGGCACTGGAGCATCTGGGCAAGGTGATTCCGAAATTCGACGCAGCAACGCACATCCCCGCGCTGCGGGAGTACGGCCTGAAGTCCGGGTTTACAGCCGAGGAGCTGGCGCAGGTCGCTGATAAGCGGCATTTCGAGGTTCTGTGGAAGGCGTCTCAGTGGGACGCCCTGCAGGCCAAGAAGCCCGAAGCGGTGGCCAGGGCGAAAGCCGCGCCGCCGAAGACGACCAAGCCCGGGCACTCAGCTCCGCCGCCCTCAGCCGTCGACCGTGCGGCCAAACAATTCAAGGCGAAAAAGGACGCGCACTCGTTTGCCGCCTTGCTCGCTGCAACCAATTCCGTATAGAGGCTCATCATGGCTAAACTTGCCAACTCTTTCGCCACCCAAAACGCGATTGGCGACCGCGAAGAACTGGCCGACAAGATCTACGACATTTCTCCCGAAGAAACGCCGTTCCTGTCGTCGATCAAGCGCGGCAAGGTCAACTCGGTATTCCCCGAGTGGCAAACCGACATCCTGGCGTCTGCCAGCAACAACAAGGTCGTCCAGGGCAACGAGGCGACCATCAGCGCAACGGTTCCGACCGTTCGTGTCGGCAACCGCACCCAGATCAGCGAAAAGACTTTCGCTGTGACGGGCACTCAGGAAGTGGTGGACAAGGCCGGCCGCAAGTCGGAAGTCGCCTATCAGGCCACTCGCCGCATGCTTGAGCTCAAGCGCGACCAGGAGTTTGCCGCGCTGCAGAACACGACCGCCATCGCTGCGGCCGATGCGACCGCTCCCCAAGCTCGTGGCGTGGCCGGCTGGATTGCCACGAACAACAGCCTGGGCGCCACCGGGGTCGCTCCTGACCCGATCACCAACACCGCTCCCGTGGACGGTACGCTGCGCGACCTGACCGAAGACCTGTTGAAGGATGTCGCTCAGCAGGTCTGGGAGGCGGGCGGTAACCCGACGAAGTTGTTCGTTCCTGGCGCTCTGCGGGCGACCGTTTCGGCATTCACCGGCATCGCTGACGCGATGAACGACGTGAAGTCGAAGGCCGCCACTATCGTTGGTTCTGCGGATATCTACGTCGGCGACTTCGGCACTTACGCCATCGTCAACAGCCGGTACAACCGTGCCCGCGACATCTTCCTGATCGACCCGCAGTATTGGGAGCTGGGCACCCTGCGCCCGATGTCGATCAAGACGCTGGCGGTGACCGGTGACAACGAGAAGCGCTTGGTCAATTGCGAATGGACGCTGAAGGCGCTGAACGAAGCCGCCTCGGGCGCCATCCGCGACGTGGAAGCGCCGTAACCGTCATGTAGCAACCAGGAGGCCCCGGCAGCAATGTCGGGGCTTTTTTTATGTCCGCACGAATTCTCGACCGTTCGCCCGGGTCGGTGACGAAGTTCCACGATCTGGGGGACAAATTTGTCATCGCCAAGACCCAGGATGTAGAGGCGGTCGTAGAGGATGCCAAAGCGCGCCACAACGCGGGCGCCACCCAAACCGGCATGGGGGACAGGCATGCGATGCGTGTGCCGCTCATCCTGATCGACGCCTGGGCACGTAGAAAGGGCTTGACGTACGGTGAGGTCATGCGTGACCAAGCTCTGCTAAAGCAATTCGTCGAAGACCCCGAGAACGCCGATTTCCGGGTCTGGAAGGGGGCATTATGAGCTACGTGCTGCCCGGCGGCGCTTCGTCTTCGGTAGTTGGCGCGGCTGACTATTTGGGGCTTCGGCAGATGGTTGCCCAATGGCTCAACCGCACCGATCTTACGTCCCGGATACCCGATTTCGTCCGCCTTGCAGAGGAAGAGCACCGCAGAGACGTGCGTGTGCAGGCGATGGAGCAGGTTGTGGTGGGGGCGCTCCAGGGCGGCGTCTTGAATTGCCCGCCTGACTTCCTGGAGGCGCGTCTTTTGACCGTCGAGGGCAAGCCTTACACCTATTCGAGGCTCCAGTCCTTCAGAAGCCTTGAGCAATGCGGAATTGTCCGCCGCGTCTTCACGCATGTCGGGCAGTCTATCGAGGTACTTGGGGGTGATGACGGTCAGTACGTTCTCGATTATTGGGCGTCGTTCGCGCCCCTTGTGGACGACACGGACACCAACTGGCTGCTCCAGAACGCCTACGACTTGTACCTATGGAAGGCCTGCGAGAAGGGCTGCGTCTGGCTGAGGGATGCTGACGGGGCGCTGGCCTACCGACAGCTCTATGACGACGCGCTGTCGAAATTGAACCAGGCTGAATACGACAAACGCTATAGCGGTTCTGAGTTGCTGATGTTGTCTCCGGGGGTGGTGTGAGCCAGATTCTGGGATTCTCTCCTGACGCTGATCCGACGCCGCCCGGCATGATTGTGGACTGCGAGCTGATGCTGCCCTACGAGTTAGGGATGCGCGCGGCCCCCACGGCGGTTGGCGTTGGACTGCCGGCCTTAGATGAGCCGGCACGGGGCGCATTTGTTGGCGCGAACCTAGCGGGAGCGCGCCGGCTGCTGGTCGGCACCCCCACGGCGCTCCTGCAGGCTGGAGCGGGCGCTTGGACAGACGTTTCAGAAGATGCCTACAGCCTCGGGCAGGATGATCGCTGGTCGTTCGCCCAATTTGGCGATTCAACCTTGGCCGCAACCCCTTCCTATGGGATACAGCGGTCTATTGGAGCGGAATTCGCCACTATTGAGGACGCGCCACACGCGAAGATTTTGGTTTCCGTAAAGGGGTTCGTGCTCGCGTTCGGGACCAGCGACCCCACATATGACGACTCCCCGGACCGCTGGTGGTGCTGCGCCTACCTGAATGAGACGGATTGGGTGCCAAGCCTGGCGACACAATGCACGACCGCCCGTCTAGTCGAGTCTGGGGGCGCGTTTACCGCCGCCGCGCGGTTTGGCGATGACGTGGTGGCGTACAAGCGCAATGCGATGTGGCTGGGGCGCTATGTTGGCGCGCCTTCGGTATGGGATTTCATTCCCATTGCCTCCGACATCGGATGCGTTGGGCAAGAGGCGGTCTGTGACACGGGTACAGGCCATATTTTCGTCGGCATCGACGATATTTACCTTTTTGACGGCAATCGCCCGCAATCAATCGCCAAGGGCCGATGCCGTGATTGGTACGTAGCGAATCGTGACCCGAAGCAGATCAGCAAGACTCGTGTGTTGTGGGATCGGCAGAACGCCATGGCGTGGATTTTCTTCGCGTCTGTCAGCGGCGGCGGAGAGGTTGATTCCGGGTTGGTGTATCACCTGAACACCGGGCGGTGGGGCCGGGCCAATTTCAACGTCGAGGCGGTAGTGACATATTCGTCGCCTGCCATCACGTATGACACCGGGTCACCGATTATCGATACATACGACGATGGCCCCGACATTCCGTTCGATTCGCCCTTCTGGAACGAAAGCCAGGAACTGATTGCGATCATCGACGGGACCAATGAGCTAAAGACGTTGAGCGGCCGGCCCGGGAAGTCGAGCTTCACCACTGGCGATTACGGCGATGAGCAGATGTACACCATTTGCCCGTCACTCAAGATTCGATACAAGCAAGCCCCTGACTCAGCCACTGCCTACGGTTACGTAAAAGATGACCTGGGGCGTACTGAGCAACAAGCGTCTTCCGCTTTGCGTGACGATGCGGCGTTCGATCTTCGGCAAACCGGCCGCTGGCATAGGTTCCGCGTGTCCCAGACCGGGCCGGCTGAGGTTCTGGCCATCTTGCCGACTTTGACCCAGGCGGGGTCGCGATGAAGCAGCCGGTCAATACGTTCTTCGATGCCTCCAGTTTGTCGGGGCTGGCCCGCCAGCTCAATGATGTTGTGCGCCGCACGAATGGGCAACTGAATGATCTTTCCGAGGGGAAGCTCGCAGCGGAGCATTCCGCCCAACAGTCGGCGCCTGAGCACGGTCCATACGGGGTGGGGGACATCGTGCCGAACAGCGCGCGCGGCGTGGTGTTGGGCGCGGAGGGGAGCCAATACTTGCTCTTGGGGTGGATGTGCATTGCGGCTACTGAACCTCCGGAGTGGGCCGAAATGCGCGTTTTGACGGGTACGTGATGGCAGAACTTAAACAAATTCCTCCGGCTTTCATTGATCGCGCGTGGGCGGACGGCGCGCACCAATTGTCGAAGGCTTGCGAGGCATCCGGCGGTGAAATTACGGCCGATCAACTCAAGATGATGCTCAGCCGGGGCGAGCGCACTTTGCTGGCGGTAATGAACGACGGCAAGCCGGTTGGGTGGCTGGTGATCCATTTGGATCAGCTTCCGAACGTCCGGGCATTGCACGTGTGCGAGCTCTATGCGCCTGGCGCCACGTTCAGCGAGTGCCGGGACCAGCTTTGGGAGTACGCCCGCCAGAACGGATGTAGCGAAATCCGGTGCTCTGCGCCTCCGGTTCAGGCGAGGTGGAATCGCATGCGCTGGGGATTTGAGCCGATCTACACCACCTTGCGGGTCAAGCTATGATGAACATTCGAATCGAACTTCGCCGGGTCGCGGCCGGCCACCACGGGATTTACAAGGGCGGCGGGTCGTCGACCACGACGACCGAAATCCCTGATGAATTGAAACCGCTGGCGTCGGCATATGCAGAGCGCGCGATGGACTTGGCGGACAACCCGTACAGGCCATACACGGAGCAGCGATTCGCCGATCAGAACCAACTCCAGACCGACGCTTACAACAACCTGCAGAACCTCGCTAATGGGCAGGGCGGCATGTCGGATGCATCATCCGCGATGCTGGATCAGATCGCCAGCGGGCAGGGGAACAATCCCTACCTCGACCAGTTGGTGTCAAGCGCGCAGAAGTCGGTTACCGACGCCTACAACAACAACGTGGCCCCCAGTCAGACGACTGCGGCGGTTAACTCGGGGTCGTTTGGTAACTCCGGCCTGCAGCAGGCCCAGGCCTACGACCGAAGCCAGTTGCAGCAGAACCTCGGCAACATCGCCACGTCGATGTATAGCAACGCCTACAGCACCAACCAGGCCAACGCGCTGACGGCAGCGGGCTTGCAGCAGCAGGGCGCGGCGAATCAAGCCAATCTGAACAACTCGCTGTTGAATGCCGGGAACAATGCCTACAACCAGGATCAGCAGCAATACGACTTCAACTACGACCAGTGGGTTGACCAGCAGAATCAACCGTACAAGAACCTCGACGTATTGGGAGCGCCGTTCTCGATGAATCTGGGATCTGTCACGAAGACCAGCGGCGGAGGTAAATAATGTTTTGGGTGCTACCTCTTGCCGGCGCTGCTCTGGGCGCGCTGGCTGACAACAAGAAGCCCCTGCGTGGCGCAGCCATTGGCGCGGGGGTCGGTGCTACGGGCGGATTATTGGGGGGCGCTGCGGCCGGTGGGGCGGCTGCGGGGGGCGCTGCAGGAGGGGCTGGTATATCGGCAGCCCCCGGCCTTGCGGGCGGCGCGGCGACTGGCGGTATGGGCGCGGGCGGCACGCTTGGCGAATTCGCAGCTGGGCTTTCCGCGCATCCCATCGCGCCCGCAGCCGCGCAGACTCCCGGGTTACTGTCGCAGGCTAGCCCCTATATCAAGGACGCAAATAATGTTCTTGGTGCAGCCTCGTCAGCGAAGAATCTGGGGGCGCAGCAACAACAACAGGCGCCGTCAGCCGGACTTGGCAGCCGTCAACCGGTCATCCTGGGACAGAACGGCCTGACCGCCAACCAGCGCCGTCAGCGTGGACTATTGGGGTAAGAGATGGCTCAGTTTCTTGGCATGGACTTCGGCGACAACGCCGGGCCGCTGCTTCAGGGGTTGCTCGCCGGAGCGGGCGCGGCTCTGGCATCTCGCGGTAATCGCGCCCAGGCTATCGGGTCGGGGTTGCTGGGGGCGGTTGGGGGCTATAGCGGGGGGCAACATAATGCGCTGATGTCCGACTATCGCAACACGCAGATGGCGGCCCAGAAGCTGGCGCAGGACAAGGCGCAGCGTCAGCAAGCCTACCTGCAGGGTTTCGGGCAGCCTACGGGAGTGCCATCTTCTGGTGTTGCGACGGCAGCCCCCGCCGGGCAACCCGGCCCGACACAGCAACAGCCCGGTTACACCTGGGCGGGTCTGCTTCAGGCCGGGTTTGACCCGGATACCGCCAAGAAGATTCTGTCGCAGGGTGGGCCTGTGGTGAAGGACTTCGATCTGAAGGATGTGACACCAGAGTCATACCGGCGCTACCTGCAGACCAATAACCCCGCCGACTTGCAGTCCAATCAGTTCATGGACCCGAATCAGCCGTTCCTGCGTGACGCGAATGGGAATCTGGTGCCGAACACCCCGTATCAGCGATTTGCGTTGCAGAAGGCGTCGGCTGGCGCTGCGCGTACCAATGTGAGAGTCGAGAACAAGACCGGCGAGAGTTTGGCGGGGCAGATCGGGCCGATGATGAAGGACAGCCTAGGCGATGCTGAGGCCGCCGTAACGGGGATGGATGCCGCCAACCGAGTAATGTCTGCCCTGAATAGCGGCAACGTATTCTCGGGCAAGTTGGGCAATGCTGGGCTTACCGTCACTCAGTGGAAGGACGCGCTCGGAATCTCCGGCCCCGATGACAAGGCGGCTCTTGCGAACACCCGCAGTCTGATGCAAGGCCTCGCCCAACTCACGCTCCAGGGGCGTCAGCAAATGCGCGGCCAAGGCCAGATTACCGAAAACGAAGGGAAACTGGCCGAACGCGTGTCGTCGGGCGACTTTACCCTAACTCCGTCCGAACTTCGGGCGCTGGCGGGCGCCGCTCAGCGCACTTCCCAGCACCTCTACGGCCGCTATCAACAGCGGTTCGACGCGCTCAAGGGTAACGCGGACTATGCGCCGATGGCGCCGTACTATGCCGCGCCGGCACTCCCCGAGGCTGTTTCCCCGCAGAGCGCTGGGCCGTCGTCCCCCGCAATTGATAACCTGCTGAACAAGTACCGTTGATATGGCTACGATGCAAGAGCTGGAAGCGGCGCTCATCAAAGCGGATGCGGCGGGCAACACGGCGGACGCCAAGGTGTTCGCCGACGAAATCCGGCGCCTGCGCGCTGCTGGCCAGCCCCCGGAAGGGAACGCGGTGGGAGATTTCGTTCAGGGCATCGGCGGCGGGTTCGGCCGCGTTGCTACGGCAGCGGCAGAGTTGGTCCCGCGCGGGCTGGATGCAATCGGCCTGGAGCGCGCTGCCGAATGGGCGCGCAACGATATTGCCCCCTCGCGTCAGAACCTTGACGCAGGCATGGCTCGCCTCAAGGCCCGTAGCCCAATGGCGACGGGCGCAGGTGAGCTTGTCGGCGAGATTGCTGCCACCTACCCCGTCGGCGGCGTCTTGGGCGGCGCCGTGCGGGGCCTGGGGGCGGCTACAGGCGCAGGGCGGGCTGTAGCCCCGTTGGCGGACGCCCTGAGTTCGGCCGGACTGCGCTCTGGCGGGGTTGGGGGAGTGGGCGGCCTGGCGCTGAAAAGCGCGGGGGGCGCAGCCACGGGCGGTGCCGCGACGGCGCTAGTAGACCCACAGGCGGCGGGGCAGGGGGCTTTGCTTGGTGGGATGCTGCCTGGAGTCTGGCAGGGCACCAGCCGCGTAATGGGCGCGGCGGGAAAGGCCTTTCGTCCTGATGTGGCAGCACAGCCGCTTGCACAGCGAGCCGTCGAACTGGGCGCTCCACTAGGCGTGGCCGATCTTTCCAACAACGGCATGGTGCGCGGCGCGCGCTCGATTCTGAATGATTCGATTTTTGCGGGCGGCGTAGGTGCAAAGCAGGAGGCTGCAAAGCAGGCCTGGTTTAACAAGGCAGTCGGGCGCACATTTGGTGCAGAGGCAGAATCATTAACCCCGGAAGTCATGGACGCCGCCAAAAAGCGGCTGGGGGACGAGTTCGACCGGATATGGGGTAACAACAACATCCGGGTTGATGACGAGCTCTTGGGGTCGCTTTCCAAGCTCCGCAATGAAGCAAACCTGCTGCCAGAGGGCGAGCAGCGCCGTTTGTTGTCTCATCTGGACGACATAGAGTCCCGAGTGGTCCCTGGCGCAGATGGTTCGATGATGATCCCGGGGGAGGTGGCCAACCGCTTCCAGTCTTCGCTGCGGCGTACCGTGGATGGCGCGCAGGGCTTTTTGAAGAACAATTTGAACGAGCTGCGCCAGTCGGTCGTGGGGGCGTTCAATCGTTCGGTCAGCCCGCAAGATGCGGCTGCGCTAAAGCTTACCCAGGGGCAGTACAAGGCAATGAAGACGGTCGAGCCGTTGCTTCAAAAGGCCGAAGCGAGTGTTGCAGGACGAACGCCCGGCGACATTCCGCCCGCACTCCTGTCGCAGGCTGTGGTGAACTCGTACAAGGGTGGGGTTGCCAATTCGCCGCTTACCGAAGTCGCCCAAATTGGGCAGCGGTTTCTGGTGGACCGAGTTCCCAGGACAGGAGGTAGCCCCCGGGCACTCTTGCAGAACGCGGCAATCGGAGGCGCCCTCGGGACTGGGGCGTGGATGAACCCCTACACGCTTCTAGCGGTGCCAGCGGCGATGGGGATCAACCGTGCATTGGGATCGCCCGCCGTGGCGCGTGGGCTGATGGCCGCCCCGCAGGCTGGGGGGCTGCTGTCAGGAGGCGGCATCAGCGGTGGTTTGCTCGATCTCGCCGTTCGCGCCGCGCCTCTTCTATCGTCTTCCCAGTGATAAAGGCGTAGAGGAAGCTTGCGATTCCAATGATGATTGCACCGCCGATGAGCTTAATCCACAGCCAGTCAGTGAATTCCAAGGGTTCCCCCTCAATCAAGATCTAAGCATTGAGCCGCCTTCGGGCGGTTTTTTATTGGGCCTCGCCAAGTGCGGGGCCTTTTTCATTGGAGCCAGCAAATGCCGGTCCCCGCATCACTAGACGATATTAGCACCACTCCGGCAGAAAACAGCCCGGCGGGCACGGAAAGCGTTTTCCCGGCCCTGGACGACTACCTTCGCACCGTTTTTGCGTTTATCGCTCAGGTGCGGGAGGGGCCGGTTCTGCTGACTTCGTTCCCTGACGATTTCCTCACGCTCGCCAAGCTCGCTCAGGCCGTCCAGCACGGGGTTGCCCAGCCTGGGGACTTCAAGTGGCGATTCACAGCCACACCTGGCGATGGGTGGCTTGTTTGTAACGGGTCGGCTGTCTCCAGGACGGAGTACGTCCTGCTGTTCGACGCCATCGGCACGACTTACGGGGCAGGGAACGGGACGACGACGTTCAACCTACCCGATCTACGTGCGGAATTCATTCGCGGCTGGGATGGGGGCCGGGGAGTGGATGACGGGCGCGTGCTGGGCAGCTCTCAGGCTGATTCGTTCCGTTCGCACACCCACACCGCGACGGCGTCCGCCGAAGGCCTTCACCGCCACAACAACGGGTCCGGGAACCAATCCGAGGGGCGCCCCGGCGGGGCGGTGACCGGCACAGGCGCGGGCTCGCAGTCTGTCACCGGATACGACGGCGAACACACCCACACGATCACCGTTACGTCGGCCGGGGGAACGGAAACGCGCGGGCGCAACGTCGCACTGCTTCCTTGCATTTTCACGGGGCTCTGAGCATGCAGAAATACAAAAGCAACCTGCAGGACGCAGTGGGGCGAGCGATCGCTAACGCCCAGGTCACCGTACTCAACATCGATGGATCGGTCGCAGAACTGTTTTCCGATAACGGCGTCACGCCGTTAGCCAATCCGCTTGTGACAAACAAGCAAGGCGAATTCCAGTTCTATGCCGAGAATGGTCGGTACTCGTTGAGCATCCGCGCTCCTGGCTACACGGGCGAATCGGATATCGATGTTGTGCTGATGTTCGATCCAGATGACTTTTTGAGTGATGTGATAGGGCCGGACGTGGCGGCGGCCGAGCAAGCTGCGCAAGACGCAGAGGCGGCGCGGGATGAGGCTGTCGCGGTCGTCAACGGACTCGGCGGCCTGGAGGGCGCGATAGCCGAAGCGGAGGCCGCTGCGGCGAACGCTGGCAATGAGGCCGACCGGGCGCAAACCGAGGCGAACCGCTCAGACACAGAAGCGGACCGCGCGAAGGATGAGGCCGACCGGGCGGGCACCGAGGCGGATCGCGCTGAAATGGCGGCGGATGCGGCGGCTCTGAACGCTGGTATCTACCCGGACACCACTGACGGCCTAGCCGCGACGACCGACGGCCAGTACTTCAGCGTCCCCTCTGATGACGAGGCGGGCTACCTCGATCTGTATCGCAATGACTCTGGCGATGCGACCAAGGTCGATACCTATCCGAACAAGGCGGTAGTGTTGGCCGAGGTAGCCGAGCGGACATTTTTAGTGCACCGCGAAGATGTCTTGGTGGTGCCCGACTATGGCGTCCCGATCGCTGAAGTGCAAGTTGATGCCGACGACCGCGTGACCTATATGCGGTTGCTCGCTGGCCCAATTTATCGCGAAGCCGCCGAGGGGTTGGTCCGTGTCTTGGACTCAACGGACATGGATATCGAAACCTCGGACGCAGTGCTTGTTCCTACGGTCAGGTCAGCCCTATCTAGTGTTTGGTTGGACAACGACGACCGAGTGCAACGTGCCGTAACGGCGCGTGGAGAGTGGCGCGCGACAGACAGTGGCCTCAGTTTGCCGGCGTCGTCGTCGGACCCTGACACCTTCGACTTGGTGATCTACGGGGCGACACTCTCTGGGTTGTGCGCCGGTATTGCAGCGGCGCGCGAGGGTCGCCGCGTAGCGATATTGGAGCCAACTGAGTTCGTGGGTGGGGCCATCGTGGCCGGACTGGCGTATCAGGATTTCACCAGCCCCAACGCGTTCACCAGGAGCTGTCTACGCGGCATCGCCCGTGAATACTATTCGATGTTGGCGCCCTACAACTTGAAGCGGGCATTGGATGGTGGGCAGACCAATCAGAGCATCCTTAACGAGTTTCGAGGCGGCCCGCAGTTCCGTTTGCACCCCGCCGACGCTCGTGAGGTATTCGAAGAGCTGATCAGCCGATATGGTATTCACGTGCGCTTGGGCGTACGTATTGATGCTGCTCGCCATGTATGGCGCCGGGGCAGGAGGATTGGTGGCATCGTGACGCCCGCTGGTGTTGTGAAGGGGAGATACTTTATCGATGCCAGCTATGAGGGCGACCTCATCAAGCATTCGGGAGCTGGCTACCGTTACGGTCGAGAGTCAGAAACTGAGTACAACGAGCAGGGCGCTGGGTTTCGGCGCGCGAACGCGCGCACGGTTGCGGGGTACAGTACGAACACGTTTTATCCGGTGGGATCTGATCCGGGCACGCCGCACGGCGGGGCGGACGACGGATGCATGGGTTTTTGCTTCCGTGGGGTGATGACTCAGGAGGCGGAGCGGCTGCCCTGGCCGATGCCGGATGGCTACAACCGAACGGACTTTCTACCGCTGGCCGAGCAGATCGACGCTTATGGTGAAACCGCTTTTGTTACCAATGTCCCGGGTTTCGACAGTGGCGCGGGCGGGCGCTTCCACGCCTACGATTTGCGGAACAACCAGCGGGTCAACTGGAATAGTAATCCCTGGTTGAGCCTCGATCTGATTGGCAAGACGAAGAATTACCGAGACGGCAACTGGGCGGCCCGCGATGCCTTTGTGGCGGAGTTGGAATATTGGAACAAGGGGCTGTTCTATTTCCTTGCCAATGATTCTGCTGTTCCTGAAGGGATACGAACTAAAGCGAATAGCTGGGGCCTGCCTGTTGATGAGTTCCAGGATTCGCCATTGGGGGTCGGTTGGCCGCATTGGCCTTATATCCGTGCAGGTATTAGATTGCGCGGGGCCGAAACGCTGACGGGTGTTCATCAGTTGGCGGGGCAAACGTGGCCGACCCGGGTGATCTCCTGGGTTTATCAACAGGACAGCAAAGCGTGCACTGCGTGGGCACATCCGGCAGACCCAACCGCCGTGTTGGAAGAGGGGTATATCCCTGCCCCGGACCTGACGGCACCTTACGAAATTCCCGCCGAAGTGATGTTCGAGGCCGAGGGCGGCCTGGAAAATCTGCTCGTATCGAACCTTATCAGCTGCACGAATGTGGCTTGGACCGCATACCGCCTAGAGCCGGCATTGGGGATGATGGGGCATGCGGCTGGGCTGTTGGCGGCGCAATGCATGGACCGCGCAGATGCCGCAGTGCAGGACTATGACTACAACGATCTTCGCCTGCGACTGAACGCTGGCGGCTTCAATTGGTAGAGGGAAAAAATGGACGTTCGAATTACTCGCCAGCCTACTCCGTCGGACAACGAATCTCTGCCGGGGATTTTGACCAATGCCGCAGAAATCGCGGTAGTTCAGCATTCCGCCTGCCGTGCCTACTACAAGCCTACGCGGGCGATGATTCAAGGCCTCACATCCGCCAGGCCGTTCGGAGTGCGCTCGTTCTCGAATTTTGATTCCTCCGTCATGTTTCCCTTTGATGCCGACTATTCTCCTGGTGTTGGGTCAGGTTTTCTGGAGTTCGGCACGGATGACACGCCGGCCAATAACGGCAACCTTTACGCGGGGCCTAACTTGGTCGCGCTCGATTTTCAATCTGGTTTCACGATGGGAGCGGTGTTCCGAGCGCCAGCCGACGGTGGTGGTGCGATCGTCGGCAATATGGTGAATCAACAGAAGGTTGGGGAAAACTCGGCTAATCAGCGTTGGGCAGGTATTGCTCTTGGCTTCGGCGATACCGTGGACGTAGGGTCGTTGTTCGCCATGTTCTCAGGGCAGGCACTTCGCGTGCGAACGACGGGCTCGCACGACTGGCGTGATGGGAACTGGCACGTCGCGGTATCAATTTTCGATTACGAGAACCAGCTTCTGAAAGTTCGCGTTGACGGCGGCCTTGAAGGCTCAATCGAAACTCAGACCGGCACGGGAACGCCCCGCGACATTACCGTGGTCGGCGGCGGGCAACAGCTCCGTATGGGCGCAACTGGCTTGCCTGATGGGCCGACCGACTACCACTTCAAGGGTGATATTGCTCGCACTTTTGTCATGGCGTCTGGATCGGTTTCTGGTTCGATTATTACGGCCTGGGAGGCGTCCATGATTGAACAGTTCGGCATTGTTGCCCAAGCGTAGGCGGTGCCCAATTCACTCATCGGGAGGCTGTATGCCTCAAAGGACTCTCAAGATGCAAGCTGAAATCGCCGCAGAGGCCGGGAAATCCACGCCACCGGCAGCCGTCGCGGCAGTTGAGGCGGTGGCCCGCGACGGGATAGGGCCGGTAGGCTGGGCGACTCTGGCATACATCGCACTACAGTCGGCGTACTTGTTGTGGAAATGGTGGCGGGACTGGAAGCGTGCGAAAGCTGAGGGGACAGCATGAGGGTTGGCGCCAAGATCGCGGGCGGGGTGATCGCCGCTGCCGTTTCGCTGGTGGCGACCTTCGAGGGCCGTTCGCTTGTGGCTTACGTTGACCCGGTTGGCATCCCGACGATCTGCGAGGGTTATACGCACGGCGTGAAGCTGGGTGACGTGGCCACGCATGAGCAGTGCGACGAGCTGACCCGGCAGGAGGTCGTGCAAGCCCTGGCGGTGGTGGACAAGTCGGTAAGCCGGCCTTTGCCTGATGGGGTGAGGGTCGCGCTTACCAGCTTCGTCTACAACGTCGGGCCCGGGGCCTATGGCGGCTCGACGCTGCTGCGCCTTCTGCGCGCTGGCGATATCCGTGGGGCCTGCAACCAGTTGCCGCGCTGGGTATACGCCGGAGGGAAGAAGCTGCGCGGATTGGAGCGCAGGCGGGAAGCGGAGCGGCAGATATGCCTATCTGGGCTGTAAAGCTGCTCGCTGGCGTGGTGCTGCTTGCCGGGGCGATCCTGGCCTGGCAGTGGCGCTGGTCGTCGGGCTATGACGCAGGCCATGCGGCGGCCCAGGCCGAAGCCCAGGCCCTTACCGCCGCCATCGAGCGCGGCATGCAAGCGGAGAAAGACCGTGCAGATGCGGAATATCGAGGGGCGATCCTGGCGCGTCAGGCTACTGATCGTCTTGTTGCTGACCAGCGCAAGCGCATTGACGGGCTGCTCGACCAGCTACGCCGTCGTCCCGAAACTGCCCGAGCCAGCAGCGGATTTGATGAGCCCGGAGAAGACTGGATCGGAATATTCGGCCAGTGTGTCGCGGAATATGAGCGAATGGGCGCAGAAGCTGGAAGGCTGGCTGACAAGGTAAATGGCCTGCAGGGCTATGTCAGGGCGATTCAGGCCCGTTGAGAAAATACTGTTCAGATATCCAGCGATCTGGAATCGAACGTCAAATTTCCCCCACACCTATCCGCAAAAGAAAAAGGCCCTCATCGCTGAGAGCCTTGATTTTGCTGGAGGCGCAAGCCGGAATCGAACCGACGTACACGGATTTGCAATCCGCTGCATAACCACTCTGCCATTGCGCCAGGGGCAAGTTCTGCCAAGCCCGCGATTATACAGGAATTGGCGC
>Ga0164243_10003782_pt1 | contig 24075 bp, 28 predicted proteins | sample OricompcompostOP_FD_108781 | JGI IMG/M metagenome (GOLD analysis project Ga0164243, IMG submission 108781) | Organic Plus compost microbial communities from Emeryville, California, USA - Original compost - Organic plus compost (OP) | ecosystem: Engineered > Solid waste > Mixed feedstock >...
AGCAGTTCCACCAGGGTCGCATCGTCCTCGATCTTCTCGAGGATGAGGCGAAGGCCGTTGCGTTTCACGGCCTCGTTGAAGTCCGCCCGGTGCAGCGGGCCATCCACCCCGAAGAAGGTGGGCGCGCCGATTTTGATGAACTTGAATCCCCTGAGATGCAGGCCATGGAAATCGATATCCAGGTCCGTCACGTGGTCCATGGAGAAGCTGAAGCCGGCGCCGCTCAGTGCCTGAAGGCGGGATTCGATCACCCGGTCCATGCCCTTGACGTCGGACTGGGCGATTTCGAGGATGATGCGGTCGGCCAGCTCCCGATTATCCTCCATGAAATCCATGAACTGCGTGATGAAGCTCTCGTCGCTCAGCGTCGCCGACGAGATATTGACGAAGAACTGCCGGTCCGGATGGCGCTTCTGCGACTGGCGCACCACCTGCACGCAGCGGAACATCAGCAAATTGTCCAGGTCGCTGATCAACCCTTCCCGCTCCGCCAGGTGCAGGTACTGCCGGGGATAGACCACCGTGCCCGCCTGGTTGCGGATGCGTGAATAGGCTTCATAATAAAGCGTCTTGCGCGACGGCAGGGTGACGATGGGCTGGAGATAGAGGTCGATCCGGTTGGCCTCCAACGCATTGCGCACGATGGCGGTCACCTCGTCATCGTCGAAATCCTCGGCGGACTCCTCCGGCCGGTCCAACCTGCGCCCGCCACCACCCTCCGGCAGCTGCGCCTCTTCCCGCCGCTCCTGAAGCTTGGCCAGGAGCCCGTGCACCACCTTCATCTCCTCCAGGAGCGCGTCCGACCGCCTGGACGTGTCGTTTTCCGCCTGCCAGTGGAGCTGCGCCAGTTCATTCTCGTGAGCTTCCAGCGTCCTGCGCATCACCTCCTGGCGGGCTTCCAGTTCCTCCACCTGCTCGGCCAGGGCGCCGTTGCGGAGAATTCCGGCCAGGGCCACTTGGCAGAGGGCAGCGATCAACCCCACTCCGAGACCAGCAATCATGGCCATGTCCGCGGCCACTCCGGCATGCGGCAACAGCAATGCCACGGCAATGCCGGCCGCGATATACAGGACGGCGACAACCAGATGCGCGACGATAGACCCCACAGGCAACTCCCCCAGCGGCTGGAACCCCCATTTTTGCCCCCGAGATTGTATATAAGGTTAACAGCGTCGTCCGGCAGGCGCCCGCCGCTTCAAAAAAGCCGCGAGGCCCCTTGAGAAAGATGGCAATTCGGTGGAAAAGAGCGTTGGCCCCGCCGCATCAGAGGGCCATGCACTCGAAAAGGGAAGGACGTCGGAAGGCGTGCGCCGTACTGACGGAAGAATGTGACCATGAGCGAAATACACAGCAAGAAGATCATGACCGCCAATCGGCTCGATGACGGCTCCATCGTCTACTTGGCGCTGGATGGCGGCACCCCCCGGTGGGTCCACGATATCAAAGAGGCTCATATCTTTGGCGAATCGGAAGTTCCAGACATGGAATCGATTGCACAAGGGGAAGTTGCCGCCAATGTCGTAGTTTCGCCATATGTGATTGATACGACAGTAAGCAGTGCCCCGACTTCGACGCGGGAAACCGTCCGCGCGGCGGGACCGAGCGTCGAATACGGGCATGCTGCACGGGAGACCGACTTCAAAAAGTGAAGCGCGTCAGACTGCGGCAGTTGTGGAATCAACCGGATCCAGAAAGGAGACGTCCATGCCCAGTTCAAGAGCTTTGATGATGATGCTGATGGTGGCGTTCCCGCTCACCTTCGCCGCCTGCAGTGACGACAACAGCGCTGGCGACAGTGTCGGCGATGCCATTGACGACGCCGGCGACGCAGCGGATGACGCCGTAGACGATGCTGGAGATGCCGCGGATGAAGCTGGCGACCAGATGAGGGACGCCGGCGAGGATCTCCAGAACGACCTGAACAACCGCTGACGCGCGGCCGCTCAGGCAATTATCGGCTATTGGGGGATGATGGTCTGCTGGGACACCGAACCTCGGCACGGCCGAAATGTCCGGTCGGCAATCCATCTCATGTACTCAACGCAACAGCAGCCGTCCTCCCGGCCGGGAGGGCGGCTGTGCTGTGTGGAGCCGTGTCGGACGTCCCTCAGGACATGGCTTCTGCCGTCGTCGTGACCACGGCGTTGACCCAGTCCGACATGGTCGGAAAGGTCGCCGACACGGCAACGACGATCAGGCACACGATGAGGCCATATTCAATGGCCGTCGCGCCACGTTCGTCCGCAAGAAAATTGCAAAGCATGTTCATTTCAGGTCTCTTCCTCAACGCAACGGTGCGGCCAGTTACGTGAAAACTGCTGTCCTCCCTCAATTGTTAATTCCTATTCGTTTCCGCATCGTTAAGTATCTGTCGCATATGAATCAGATACACCTAAAACTGTAAACGTCGGGACAGCGGAACAGAACGGATTCAATGACCAACGGCAGGGCACAAGCGCTCAACGAACATCAGAAGCCGATGGCCAGGCGGAGGCCATCCCGGCAAGGCCGGCTGCTTCTGGCCGGCGCGGCCGCATTCTTCCTGATGGGGGCGAACAGTGCGGACTCCATTGCGGCGGGCCCGGCCGACAGCGATCTTTACGAACAGGCCATCGTCGCCGCCCAGGACCGGAATTATGCCGATGCCAGGACGCATCTGGAGGACCTGCTGGACTCCGACCCCTCCCATCTGCCGGCCCGCATCCTTCTCGGCGAGGTGCTGCTGGCCCTGGGCGATGCGCAGGAATCGGAAGCGCAGCTGCTCCAGGCGTTGAATGCCGGAGGGGACCCGAGCCTCATCGTCGTTCCGCTGGGCCAGGCCGAGCTGCTGCAGGGCAAGACCGCGGAACTGCTGAATGATGTCCAGATCCAGACCGACGATCCGATGCTGAAGGCGGACGTCAGCAACCTGCGCGGCTACGCGCTTCTGGAGAGAGGACGGATGACCGAGGCCAAGGCTGCCTTTGGCGAGGCAGCGGCGGTCATGACCGATAATCCGACACCCCTGGTCGGACTGGCGAGAATCGCCCTGGTGGAAAACGACCCCGTTACGGCAGCCGACTATGCGGAGCAGGCGTTCGCCACGGGAGCCAACGGCGCCGTCTGGCGCCTGCGCGGCGATATCGCCGCCTATAATGGCGATGACGAAACGGCAATCGCAGCCTACGGCCATGCCATCGATCTCGCCTGGGGCGATGTCGAGGCCCGGACCGCCCGCGCCTCCCTGCTGATCCGGTCAGGCCGGCTGAATGCCGCCATGGAAGACTTGTCGGCGGTGCGGGAGATCGTCCCGAGCGATCTGGAAGCGGTTTACCTCACGGCCATCGTGCTGGCCAGAGAGGGCCGGGCGGAGGACGCCACCGCGCTCCTGACATCGGCAAAGCGCGACCTGGAGCGCATCCTGCCCACCGCCATGGAGAACAACCGCACGACCATCCGCATGGCGGGTCTGATCTGTTACGCCCTGGGCGATTTCTCAGAGGCATCGCGCTATTTCGAGCAGCTGGTCGCCATCAGCCCCACCGACGACAGCGCCCTTGCCCTGCTGGCCCGGAGTCGAATCCAGCTTGGGGAATATGCGACAGCCATCCGCGATCTTCAGACGGCGCTCACAATCGACGATGAGAATCCGGAAACTCAGGGCCTCCTCGGCTTGGTCTACATGCTGCGTGGGGAGCTGGACGAGGCTCAGGCCCACCTCTCCAGGGCCGCCGCCAGCGGCCAAGTGCCGGGCAGCCTGCTGCGGCAGGGCATCGGCTTTCTGCGCATGCACCAGCCCGACGCCGCCATGGAGGCCTTTGCCCGGGCCCGCGGCCATGGATCGACGGACCTTGCGGCCTCTCTTCTCACCGCCATCGGCGCCATGGCGCAGCATGACTTCCCGGCGGCCGTTCAATGGTCGCGGCGCGCCGTCGACCTGGCGCCCGACTCGACTTACGTGCGGCATATCGCGGCCCTGGCCCTCATCAATGACGGCCAGGAGGCGCAAGCCCGTGCCGAGCTGGATGCCGCCCTCAAGCGTGACAGGGATTTCGTACCCGCGCGGCTGGAACTTGCGCGCCTGGACGCCAGTAAAGGCGACATAAAGGCCGCAAAGGCCGCTTACAAGGCCGTTCTCGACCTCGATCGCGGCAACGCCGCAGCGATGCTGGAGCTCGCGGACCTGGAACGCCTGGACAACCAGCCCCAGCGCGCGGAAGAACTGCTCCAGACGGCACGCGACGAAAACCCGACCGTCGAGGGCGTATGGACGCACTCGGTCGAATTCTACGCGGCCCAGGGCGACATGGAGAAAGTGCAGGAGCTCGGACGGGAATTCGTCCAACGCAATCCGGACGCCATCGCCATCCGCAATCTAATTGCCGTGCTGCTCTGGCGGGCCAATCACCTGGAGGAGGCGGTCAGCGAATATCGGGACCTGATGAGCGTGTCCCTGGACCGGGGCGCCATTCTCTACCGCATCGGGCTGGTGCAGGAAGACATGAAAGCCTACGCCGATGCCACCGACTCCTTCCGTCGCGCCCTGGGCTGGCTGCCGGACAACAATGTGATCTGGCGCAAAACCATTCTCCTGGAGGCGCAAGGCGGCGACGTCGAAGCGGCCATGCGCCTCCTCGACGAATATCGCGCCCGCAAGACGGCGCGCGATGTCCAGACCCTGACCGGACAATTGTACTTGGCCGCCGGCAATTTCCAGGCGAGCCTGAATGCTTTCCGGGCGGCGCAGCAGTCGGATTCCGATCCGGCCGCCATTGCCGCCGGCACATTTCGCGCTCTGCGCGGCATGGGGCGGGACGATGCCGCGATTCAGCATCTGTCCCAGTGGCTGGAGACCCATCGCAACGACGAAATCCAAACCACGCTCGCACTGGCCTATGCGGATACGGGACGGCTGGACGAAGCCATCCGGCTGCAGATGGACACGCTCTCAAGGGCGCCCCGGAACGTATCCGTCCTCAACAATCTGGCTCTCTTCAATCTCGACGCCGGCGACAGCGAGGCCGCCCTGGATTATGCCTCCCAGGCCCGCGCGTTGGCGCCGGACCTCCCGGCCGTGCTCGATACCGTTGGGTGGGTCATGGTGAATGCCGACAGGCTGAACGAGGGTCTTTCGGTCCTGCGGGAGGCGCAGGCGCGCGCCGGCGGCAATGCCCGCGTGCATTACCATACCGCCGTGGCGCTGCAGAAACTCGGCCGCTCCCAGGAAGCCCGGGACGAGCTTCAGGCAGCCCTGCAAGGCACGGACGCCTTTCCCGAACGCCCCCAGGCGGAAGACCTGCTTTCGGAGTTGCCGGCCAATTGATTACCGGCCTCCTTTACGGAGGCGTCACACGCCGCGCGGCCGCACGCGGTGACAGAGCAAGGCGGTCAGGAGAAGACCACACAGAAACAGGGCCAGCACCGATGGCTCGGAGACGGTCGCCAGGGCCGCAACGGTGATCGTCGCCCCTGCCCCGCCCAGCCAGGACTTCACCCGCTTTATGGTTTCCCACGTCAGGAGGTGACCTTCGGCATCCCTGGGGCGCATCTCCGTCCATATGGGATCGCTGAGCACCGGCATGTCGAACCGGGACCGCGCATCGATCTGCGTCATGAGCAAATGTCCCTCCACTGCGGCATCCACGTCCACAAGGGCCAACTGCCCGTAATCCACAAGGCTTGCAAAGTCAGCGCGGTCATCGTCCCCCGGCGAGGCGTCGTGCAGACGGCGAACCGCATCGGGACGAGCGGCGGCAGACCATCCACCATAAATGATCCCGCCGGCATTGGCGCCCTCGATGAGAACCGGGCTCCCCGGCTTGCCCGCCTCGACCTCCAGGGCCAGGTTGTCCGACTTCTGAGTCTCGGAAAATCCCATCATCCAGGCATGGGCCGGTATGGCAGCAATGCCTGACATGCCCCAGAAAACCAAAGCCGCAAAAATTTTTTTCATAGCGGGTATTAACCGTTCAAGATGACCCTGGTCGCCCACGGTCGAGGTAGTGGATATTAGCAGAAAATTCGAATCTATTCGTTAAGATCCACGCTCCAAAGCGGAATGCGGTTCCCTTCACAATTGGCGGAAAATTTTAGGCAATTTTACCGCTTGAGAAGCCCGGCCGACCTATAAGGTAACCATCCGTCCTGTTTACTTTTTTGGTCAGGACGATCATGGTTGCCTTAACATCTTGTTCAGAACTTAGCCGTGTGATGACGGGCAAGACAGCAATTTGTGGGGATTGTTTGTCCTTTTGGCCAACATGGGCATTGCCCAACACCCAAGGGGGAAGATCGTGACCTTGAAGTTCAGCCAGATCGGCATCGTCATCGCCGCCGTCGCCACCGCCTCGCCCGCTTTCGCCGTCTCCCAGTGTCCGTCGCTTGCAGAAGCCAACGCCGAGCGCGTACGCATCATGCAGACGGAACTGATGGTTGGCGCGCTCAAGTGTCGCAGCCGGGAAGACCTCGGCCTGTTCGGCAAGTACAATGCGTTCGTTCGCAAATTCACGCCTGAGCTGGTCGAGCACGGCAAGGCGCTCACCAGCTATTTCCAGCGCAGCTACGGTAGGAACTATCAAAAGAAGATGGACACCTACATCACCTCGCTGGCCAATAGCGTGTCCATGGCCAGTGACCAGGATCCGGCCTTCTGCGACAGCACCGCCGCCATGGCCGACGCCGTGCTCGCCGGTTCTGCGTCGGTTACGCTCGCCAGCCGCAATCTCAGCGATGCAAAGTTCATCACGCTGGACGTCTGCGCTCCCGTCGACACCACTCTGACGGCGGACTCCACTCCGGTGGCCCCGTCGGAATAACCGGCGCCGGTTCCGCAACCTCCGAAGCTCACAAAAAAGGGCGGCCAACAGCCGCCCTTTTCCGTTTCGTGCGTAGCGTGACTATTCTTCGAGAATGATCTCCACGCGACGGTTCTGCGGTTCACGAGTCCCGTCCGGCGTCGGCACAAGCTGGTCCTTCTCGCCGAAGCCTTCGGTGGTGATCACGTTGCCGCTCACACCGAGACCCTGCAGATAGGTCTTCGCTGCGTCAGCACGCCGCTCCGAAAGACCCTGGTTGTAGCTGTCGGGCCCGGACGAGTCCGTGTGACCCTGCAGCACAATCCGCACGCGACCCAGGTCGCGGAACGACTCACGGGCCTGATCCAGGATCGACTTGGCATCATCCGTCAGTTCCGCGCTGTCCCAGTCGAAGAAGACCAGGAATGGACCGGACGGAGCTTCGACCACGGGTTCGGGCTCAGGCTCGGGCTGCGGTTCCGGCTGAGCCGGCGGCGGCGGCGGGGGCGGCGGCGGAGGCGGGGGCGGCGGAGCAGCCGCGGCCTCCGTCTGCCCGAAGAGCACGCTCAGACCCACCATCACGGTATGCGAGCTATAGTGGCCGTTCTGCGCACGACCAAAGGAATCGACCAGATCAACGTCATGCGGATCGAAGAACCGGTAGTCCACGATGCCCGAGATGGATTTGCTGAAGGGCACACGGACACCGGCGATCAACTGGTAGGCCAGGCCCCAGTCATCGCCAGTGACGTCGAAATCGACATTGGGGGAACTGATGGCGTCAAACACGGTCTTGGCCAGGCCGGCACCGGCACCGGCATACAGATTGACGCCGCCATTGGACAGCGGTACGTCGGCGATCAAGTTGGCCATGAAGCTGCTCGACTTGAAACCGCCGTCCCCGTCGGCCCCATTGTGCCGATGGGCTGCCTCCAACTCAGTCCGGAACAAGCCCCAGTCGTAGCCGCCGGCACCGCTGATCGCCCAGCCCGTATCCTTGCCGAGGTCTGTATTCTCGGGAACGATAGTGCCGTTTGCGGCAACGTCGGAGGCACCTCCAAACGCAATACCACCAAGCAGCGTACTGTACCAACCCGTGTCCGTCTCATAATCCTGGGCGAGTGCAGGAGTTGCGAGGAGAGAGGCTATTACCAGCGTTGACGCCGTAATGCGCAAATTCATTTTTATCTCCCTGTAGCTATCAATTGTCCGTCGGATGCTCCAACGGCCGTAAAGGTTAACTCGGTGAAGCCTCAGGCGCGCATGGATAAAAGCGCCTTCTAAATATACTACAAAGCCAACCTCAGCCGTAATCTCCACGGAATATAAGGCAAAATTTTGACGCGCCTTCGACTTTGATGCGGCGCACAGGTCGGCAGGCCAATCATACCCCCGTTTACCAGATTTTCTACGCGATTATCCCAATGCTTGAGCGCCCGCGATGTTCCCTTCTTCAGGAAAAAGTTTTGGCGCATAAAAGAGATAGGGGCCGATAAGCGCCGTTGGCGCCAAGTGCTCGCTCCATGTGGGGGAAACCGAGTGCCGGTGCGCCCGCCAGGCGCCGAAGGTCGGGTCCACCAGTTCGCCCAGCAGCACCGATCGCGCCATTTCGACCAGTTTTCCATACGACTCCGAATCATTTGTACCCTCGGACACAGCCTCCCCCGCCAGGTCCGATTCCATCAGGCGGCCGCACACCTGGATCAGGCTTTCGGCGCCGCCCGCCATGTTTCTCTGGTTCAGCACCAGGTACATTAAGGCCAGATGGCACAGGCGCGATTCGCTTGCCGCCAGTCTCCAGACCGTGGATGCCAACGCCTCCGATTCCGGCATGCCTCTCACTATCATGAATGGTCTCCCTCCTCAAAGCTCCAATTTGAACAAAACGAGAACATTGTCAAGAAGAAAGACACGCGTTCCACGCTCTTTGGTTATCTATGTATTTCAGTAAATCAACCCATGATTGCGGCATGCCGCAAGGAGTGCATTGATGGTCGCCCTGGCTTCTGCGTCCTGGATAGTGCCGCCGCTCACGTCCGCGATAGCAGGCTGCCGGGGGCCCACCACCGGCAGCCCCTCCACCTCGATGGACATGGCGGAGAGGACCCCCAGCGACCAGATACTCCCGGTCCAGCGGGCCGGCACGCCATCGTCCTTCACCCAGACGGTCATGCCCACCGGCGGAGCATAGAACGCCCAGGCGCCGCCCATGAAGTGGGCAAGCCGGCCCTCCTGCCCGGTCCACTCATCCGCCGGGCCGGCCGCCACGATCCACAGGCTCCCCTCCGCCGGCGATGCCGGGGGCGAGGCGAGATCCTTGTCTTCCACGACGGCATGCAGCATCGCGTCCAGCCGGTTCAGCGCCGCATTGTGAGTAACCTCCTTTTGCGACTGGCTTTGCAGGATATAGGGAAACGCGAATCTCGGTGTGGCGCTCATGGCTGTCTCCTAAAGTGTCGCGGACAGGGGAACCCCCCGTCCGACGGTAGCGCTGATCTGATGAATGCGAAGCGTGACCGAGGGCTGGATGCTCCCGAAGTCGGCGATCTGCTGTGCAATGCCATAGGTGGCGGTCGGCTCTGACACCGTGAGCGTCCGCACCACCTCCCCGCTGGCCAGGATATCGATTTCATAAAGCTCGCTCTGCTCGCCAAGCGGAACGTCGGTGCCATCCGTCCATTCGCCGCCGACGCGGGTGCGCCGCACCCAGGTGACGGTCAGGGCGCCGCTGCCGTCGCGCATGGCCGTGGCATGCACGGGCGCCAGGGGCTTGAGGTTCAACCCGGAACAGGCGAAGGTCTGCACCTCCGTCTCCGCCAGGGTGGCCTGCACAGAAACCGGCTTGTAGTGATAGGTCTTGTGCAGGGCCCCGAGAGTCAGCGGAACGCTCCGCAGCTCGCTGCCGGAAAGCAGCACGAAGGGCTCGCCCGCCGCATGTCCGGCCATTGCCCATTCGGTGCCGCCTCTCCCCCGCAGCAGGCCCTGCAGGGTATAGCTGCCGTCCGCCTCCAGTACGGCCTCGCGGAACTGGATGATCTCCTCTCCCACCAGGGCCGCATTGGCGCCGTTGAGAACCGCCAGGTCGCTCCGGGATTCAAGCGCCATGTCGTCGCGCAGCAAGGTCACGTTGAGCCGGCTCGCTTCATCCCAGGTCTGGCTGATCCCCTGGCCGAGCGCCGTATTGGTCTGGCCCATCGTCGCCGCTACCGGCAATGTGGCCACCTGTTCATAGGCCAGCTCGCCGTCCACCGACTGGTAAAGAACCGCCCCGCGCCATCCTGGTGCCGCGCCGGCCGCCGCCGCATAGATAACCGGCATGGCCCGGTCCTCCGTGCTCACATTCGGCAGGTTCATCAGCACGAGCGACGTCGCGCCCCGCTCCTCGAGAACCTGCGAAGTGAACTGCCCGCCATCGGCGCTGGCTGCGGATTGATAGACACCGGCCCGCTCGGTCGTCGCCTCGCATTGCAGCCCGTCCCCCAGCACCGTGCGCCCGATCTGCAGGTCGTAGAGCCGGCCGCCCTCGCTCACCTGCACCACATCGCCCGGTGTCAGGGCCACATGCCTGGGCAGGAGAGCCAGCCGATAGCCGTCCCGTTTCTGCCGAGCCTGGGCCAGTTGCCGCTCCGCCGCCTGTTTCGCCAGATCGGAGGGCAGCACCGCCGGCACGTCCACCAGCCGCCGGCCCGCCGCCGTGCCGACGCTGCGGCGTGCCCGCTGCGCGCCCACCTGATAATCCCGCGCCGGGTCGATATAGCGCACGCACACTTCCGCCGGGACGTCTATTTCCTGGCGCCGCTGGCGCTCCATGTGCAGCTCCGTACCGCCGACGCCCATATCGTCCGCCGGAATGGTGGCGACCGGCGCCTGCGGCCTGGTGCGAAAGCGCAGCATGCCGTCCACCTCCGCCATGTCGAAATCATGCACTATCGCCAGCGACTCCAGGGAATCCCGGGCCGCGCCGATGCGCGCCACGGCAAACCCTTCTACGCGCCCCGACAGCCCGGCCGTATCGACCGGTTCCAACCCCGCCCGCCCGGCCACGTCCTCCACCAGGTCGGAAAGCGCGATATCCCCGCCGGCATCCGCAATCACCTCGAATGTAAAATTCGGAATGCGGTTGGCATATTCGGCCAGTTGCAAATCCTCGAATACCACATAGGCAAGGCCGCGGTGCGCGCTCACATTGTCCATCCCCTCGCTCGCTTCGATGAGCGGGTCCGGCATCTGCGCCTCGCTGCCCCGGTAGATGCGCAACTCGCCCGGTACGGCCAAAGCGCCATTCATGTTGCGCAGCAATTTCCCATCCGCCCATATGCGGCCGACATCGGCAATGGCGCGCCCCGAGAGAGCCACGGCCAGGGACACGGAATAAGTATAGATGACCTGCGTCACGCTGCTGCCGCCCGCACCCTTGCCGCCACCGGTCCGGCTTTCGTTGCGATGCTCCTTCAGGCCCGATGACCAGATGATGTTGCCCGCCACCCGGGTGGTCCCGTAAAGGATCGGCACCGCAGCCCCGTAAGCCGAAGACTGTACCGCCAGATCGGACAGCCGTGGCCCTTCCACGGTGCGCCCGCCGCCGAACAGCTGCCGGTCGATGCCGCCGCCGATCACACTCCCCGCGAAGCTGCCCAGCAGCGTGGCCGAGATACCGAGAACCGATCCGCCGATCGCGGACCCCGCCGCCGAGCCCGCCGCCGCCAATACCAATGTCGCCATCAATCGAACTCCGGAAATGCATATGCACCGACGATGCGGCCGCGCCATGCGTCGTCGAGCCGGTGTTCCACCACACGCCCCACCTGCTGGTAAGAGTGGAGAACGCCCCGCTCGGTCATCAGCGCCAGATGCTGCGCCTCCCGCGTGAAGCGCATCAGCAGCACGTCGCCCGGCCGGGCAGAGGGCATATCCCTGGGCAGCAGCCCCGCCGCGAGAAGATGCTCCTTCATCGAGTCCCCCTGCGGCAAACGCGCATAGCCCGTCACGTCATAATCCGCCAGGCCGCACTCCCGCGCCGCACAGACTATCAGGCCCACGCAGTCGAGCCCGCGCCCCGGCTGCCGGCCCTGGTGCCGGAAAGGCGTGCCGAGGCAGCGGCGCGCCGCCGCAACCAATGCCGTTCTGTCCGCCATGGCCTTATGCCAGTCCCGGATAATCCAGCACCGCGTCGACACCGGGCACCGCGGGCTCGCCCCTGAAATTGCGCGCGTTGGAGAATTTGCTACGACAGGTCTGGAACCGCTTGTCGCAGCCGGCCGTCATCTCGTAACGGTCCCCCACCGCGATCTGCCCCGCCATCGGCTCGGCCAGGACAATCTGCCCGCCCGCAGAGCTCTTGACGTCACATTCCACACCCGCATTGGCGCCCGTCAGCCAACTCAGCACGCCATAATCGAACCAGCCGTCCGCCTCGCTCCGCGCCGCGTCCTCGAAACTCTCGCTGTCCATCACGCCGCTGACCGCCCCCAGCACGCGGAAGGCACGCAGCCGTACCTTGCAGCGCCCATCCCCCAGGATCGCGCGGCATTCGGGGGAATACATATCGCCAATGTCCGCCTGCAGCAACTGGGTAAGTCCGCGCACCTCCACGGTGAAGGCGTTATCGCCCAGCGACACGTCCCCCAGAAACCCGGTTTTCAGGATCACCGCCCCCGCCTCGGGCGCCGCCCAGTTGACCAGGAATACCTCCACTTCCGCCAAGTCGTACCGTCCGGCCAGCAGGTCCGAGCGGCTGAGCGCCGAAGACGCAAGAATCCCCTCGATATCCAGGTTATCCACCTCCAGCGTGTTGCTGCTCTCCATGGTGGTCGGGACAAAGCCGCCGGCCGCCCGGTAGATGACGCCGTTTATGCGCAACGGCCGGTCATGGGTGGTAAGGCCCAGCACGATGCCGTCCTGCCGCTTGATGCGCCAGCAGGTGGCCAGGGTCGTGACCTCGCCCTTTATATGAGCCGCGAGATCAGTTGGAATGGACCGCATGCCACACCTCAGGCCTGGCGGAGTTCGACGAGGGGGATCTGCGGTACCGCTCCAGCCCGGAACGTCTCCAGGGACACATCCAGCGTGTCCGTATCGAACCGCACCGGCACATCGAACTCGAACCCCGCCTGAACCGCCACACCATCGCCGGGCGGCGTCTCAAAGGTCACGATCCCGATCGTGATATCGACGGACCAGCCCGCAACCTGCTCCACCGCGTCAAGGGCAATGCGCACCGTCCCCGTCACCGGCTTGGTGATGGGCCGCACCTGTCCGCCCTCGCCGGAACTGTATGTCTTTATCAATTGAAAACGCACCGTCGTGCCGTCCCCGGTGCCGATCCGCTGGTCCACGGCCGATGGTGCGCTGCCGGTGGGTCCCGACGTATAATCGCTCCAGTCCTTGAAGCGGAAGCCATGGGCCCGCCCCAGGCGCGCCCGGAAGAAGGCGATCAGCGCATGCAGGTCCGCCTCGCTGGTCAGCCCGGTGCCGATGGTGTATCGCGCCCGCGCCTGCTGCCAGTTGGCGTTGCGCTGCTCGAAACCCGACGCCGCGGCCACCACCTGCGTGGAAAAGCCGGGCCCGCCCGTCGCTCCGTAGGCGATGCCGGCCGGCAGGCGCACCTCGTGAAATCCGCTCACCTCGTCCTCTCCCTCCAGTGTGAAATAGGTAAAGCCGTCCCGCACCGTCTGGCTGTAGGCCCAGACATAGGTGGCGCGGAACCCCCGCATAGCGGCATCGTCCACCGCCTGGTCGATATTGATCCAGATGTCCTCATCCCCCGCGTTGAGGATGAAGCCGGAGAAATACTCCGTCTCACCCGCCCCGTAGCCGAGCGCGGCCATCGCCCCCAGGTCCGCCTCATGCCGCGCCCAGTCACCGGCGATCACATGGTCATAGTCCTCGAGCTGCACGAAATCGAAGGCCGGGGCAGCCCAGGCGGCGGGCAGGTTGGCGGTGGCCGCCATGGCCGCGCCGTCCATCAGGATCTGCGGCGTATAGATGAGCACCGTCGCCTGGGCAGAGGGATAAGCCGTCTTCAGCGCATCCCTGAGGCCGAGCGTCGCCACCCCGAGTTGCCCGCCCAGCCAGTCGACATAGGCCTGCTGGGCGGCATCCGGCGTCTCGAAGACGCTGGTCAGCGCGGGCGGCACGGGCTTACCCGTCTGCGCCTCATAAAGCGCCGTCGCTTCTGCATCATAGAAAAAGGGAACGCCGGTCGCCGGGTCGATCCACCACCAGGGCTCGCCCAGTTGCATGAGGACGGGCAGCCCCGCCGCATCCTGCAAGCCGGCAAAGGCGAGGAACACGCCCTCCAGATAGTCCATCCCCTCCGCATTGGCCGGACTGACGAGGGAAGACGGCGGGTCCCAGCCGGTCAGCGCCGGCGACCCGTCATGCGCAAGCTGCCGCCAGGCGAGCGGAATATGATCCGCCAGGAGCTCGAACGACATGGACAGGATGACCTCGAACCCGTAAGCCTGTGCCCACACCAGGAAATCGGCATGCCAGGCCGCAGCCGCCCCGTTGAGCGCCGGCGCCGAAGGGTCCACCACATACCGCCCGTCCCCGCTGTCATAGGCCAGCGAGAAATAGTGGCTCATGCCCACATAATGGTTGATCCGCCCCCGGTAGCCGAGATGCACAAAATTGCGGATCAGCCGCTCGGGCGTCTGGTTGAAGGTGTCGTCATAGCCATTGGCAATGTTGAGCCCATGCGGCCTCACATATCCGGCACCGGTCTCCAGCCCCGTCGCACCGTCGGCCACCATGTCGGAGATAATGACCTCGGCCTCCACCGCCCCGCCGGCGAGCGGCCCTTGCGTGCTGCCGTCATACTGCTGCGGCACCAGGGAGATGAACATGCGGTCCACGTCCCCCGCATAAACGGGATCGGCCTCCGCCGGCAGCAGGAAACCGCCATTCAGCGCATCGAAATCCAGGGCGATGACGGCATCCTCGGGACTCCCCTCGGCATAATTCCAGAGCCGCACATACCAGCTTCGGGCCGCCCCGGCGGCGTCCCGCCCCTCGATGGTGAGCGTCGGCCCCCAGAGGGCATCCAGCGGCATGACATTGCTGCTCTGCCAGCGGAAGCGCAGGGTCACCCCCCTGTAGTCCCGATTGGTTTCATACCGCAAGAGCGGGTGGTCCAGCCTGTCCTCACTCTCCCAGATGAGCCCCGCCAGATCGTCCCTGTTATAGAAGACGGCCCGGATGGTGAGCCCGTCGGTCCCCGCGGTAACCACCGAGGCCATCATCGGCCGTGGGAAATTCATCGTCCAGTACATCGGGTCGAACCGCTGCACAAACGCCCTGCGCAGCCGGTCGCCCTCGCGCGCCAGCCAATACATGGAAATCCTATGGAATATTTGGAAATGATCCTCTCCCCATCGGGGAGAGGGATATGCAGGCTAAGGTTCGGCCCCCGGCCGGACCCTTAGCCGAAGCTGGGAGAGGGGGACAGCCGGGCGGCTATTCCCTTCACCGATACCGCTTCAACTGCGCCGCCCCCAGCGTCTTCACCACGCGCCCCACGCCGAAGATGACGGCATAGGCGATGATCCAGGTCCAGCGCGTCTCCTCGTTGGGATCGGCGGTCCAGACGAAATAAATCTCGACGATGAGCGCCAGCAATGCGCCCCATTGCATCACATTACCCACGGTCTGGACCTGATGCCAGCGCACCGCTTCCCGCGCGCGGCGTTGCACCTCCTCGGATTGCGGCCTGTCCTCGCCCACGGGCTTCTCGACAGCCACACCAAGCTTGCGCGCCCTCTCGGCTTCCTGCTGCTTGCGTTCGGCCACGCGTTCGCGCAACGGTTTTCTGGGTTCCTTCGCCATGGGGGCAAAGATGGCGCGCGAAGGCGCGGCGGTCAAGCTGGTGTCGCTCTTACAAATTCCGCTGCGCCCGCTTGAGCGTCATGGCCACGGCGGCCGCCACCTGCCCGGCGCTCTGGCGGATTTGCCCCGTATTTTCGGCGCCGTAGACATTCACGTTCACCGTCGTCCCCGCCGCGCCCTGGCCGCTGCGCGCCACCCGGCCCGGCGTGCGCGGCATGAACAGTTCCGGCCCCCGCTCACCCACCAGATAGGGCACGCCCGCGGAAACAGGCCCGCCCGAGGCCCGACCAAAAAGCCCGGAGAGAAGGCTGGTGATGAAGGAACCGCTGCCCGCCGGCGCGCCTCCAAGGCCAATGCTGCTCAGTCCCATGTCAAGAAAGCTGGACGCGATGTCGCCCGCCGCCCTCAGCCCGGCCGTCCGCAAACTGTCGAAGGAGAGAGTCCCCTGCTGCGAAAAACGCTCCAGGGCCCCCACCATGCGCTGGCCCGCTGCGTCGAAGGCGGAGCCCAGGTCCGCATCCACTGTGCGGCCAAGCTCCGCCATGCTGCCGTCCAGCCGCGACATCGCCCGGTCCAGATCGCTGAAATCCGCATCCAGCCTGAGGCTCAGCCCCTCAATTTCCGTCACCATGTCTCGTCTCTCCCGCCAGCAGCGCCTCCAGGGCGCTGATATCCTCGTCTTCCAGTACGTGCGCGCCGCGCCGGCCCGCCGCGGCCGCCTTCAGTTCCGCAACGGTGGTCCGCCAGAAGGCGTCCGGTGTCCAGCCCATGACACCAAGGCCAAAGCCCATCACCCGCCGCCAGGGAAACCCCTCCGCCGGGCCGGGCGTCAGGGCTTTCCCGGCGCCTCCCCGTCCCCAGCCTCCGCGCCCAATCCCAGGGCCAGCACGCGCCCGGCCAGCCGCGCCGCCTCCACGAAGCCCAGTTCCATGATGGCCGATTGCAACGCCGCCTCGCCCATGGCCTCGCCGCCCCCTTTCAGGGCGGCGTCCAGAATGGCGCTCACCTCCGCCGTGCCCACGCTGCGCCGGGAAAAGCGCTCCGCCACCGCCACGATGCCGGCATCAAGCCGGCTCTCGATCTCCGCCAGTCCCTCGAAGGTGAGGCGCAGCGTGCGCTCCCGCCCTCCAAGACAGGCCGTCATGTCCCCCCGATGCCGGTTCATGCGGCCACAAACGTTACGGGCCCGGAACTATCCAGGCTCAGCGTGAAGGTGCGGGCCCCATTGTAGGCGCCCGAAAAGTCGAGCGCCGTCACCTGGAAGGCTCCACTGAACCTGTCCCCGGACTCAAAGGCGATCTCGTAATTGTCGATGGAAGCGGTCAGCGCCCGGTCCCTGATATCCTCCTCCGCCGCCGACCCGGCAAAGATGCCCGTGCCGCTCACCGAAACGGTGCGCACGCCCGCCCCGGCCAGCAGTTCCCGCCAGCCGCCGGACTCCTTGTTGGTCACGTCCACCACTTCGTTGTTGATGGAAATCTGCGTGGTCCTGAGCCCGGCCACCGCCGTGAAAGTCTCAGGCGCGCCGCCATCCCCCGCCTTCAGGATGAAGGCGCGTCCCTTTTCAGCCGTCATATCGTGTCTCCGGATTGATGTCAGATGGAATGCAAGGTCGCGCGAAAGCGCATGACGCCATGTTGTATGCGCCCGTCCTCCTCGCGTAGGGTCTGGGCGAAGGTGAAGGCCATGAGAACCAGATGGTGCCCGGCCACGGAAAGCTCCGCCCCCTCCAACACGCGCCCTATCTCGCCCATGATGGTCTTGGCCGAGAGGAGCCCGCTGTCCGCCGTCCAGACGTGAAGCGTCAGCACATGCTCCTCGCCGTCGAGCCCGATGGCCGACCAGTCGCCCACCGTCGCCTCGCCGATCTGCACATAGGGCAGCACGGCATGAGCCGGCACATGGTCATAGATGGCGGTGACAAGGCCCATCAGGGCCGCATCGCCGCTAAGCACCTCCCAGATCGCCGTCTGGAGCGCCGATGCCGCACCCGTCATGCCCCGTCTCCCGCGCCGAGCGCCCGGCCCGCCCGCTCGATGATGCTCTCCCGCTCTTCCTCCATGACGGGAGAGAGGAAAGGCTCGGCGGCCATGCGCCGCGTGCCGAATTCCACATAAGGGGCGTGCGGCGCCTCGGCGACGACCCGCGCCCCCTCATCGTCCGCCTCGACGCGGATGCTGTCCGCCAGGTCCGACGGCCCCCGCCGGTCCGCGTCCCGAAGCTCCAGCACGCGGGCCCGCGCATTGGCGGCGATAGCCTCCGCTCCATCCGCCAGGACACGCAGCAGCACCTGCCTCATCCGGCCCACCGCCTGGCTTGCCATCGGCTTCAGGCGCTCGATGCCCTCAATGCCTGCCGAAACTTTCATCATCCCTGGCCTCCCCGGCAATGCAGCGTGAGATGGAGCAGCCGCGGTGCAACCGGCTCCAGGCGGTCGATGACCAGCGGCCGGTCCTCGAAGACGACCCGCCAGCCGGGCGCCACATCCGTCCAGCGGCGGATGGTGACCGTGTAATCATCGGCGGCCAGGCTGCCGCCGGCCCGTCCCGTCCGCCCCTGCGACTTGGGCCGCACGCGCGCCCACGCAGTGCGCACCGCTTGATACGTCACCGTCTCCCCGCCGGCACCGTCCGCCGCCGTCACCGGCCGTTCCAGCACCACCCGGTGCCGCAACGAGGCAATGGAAAAGCCGCTCATAGCCGCACCAGCCGGTAAGGCTGCCACAGGCCCGCCACCACGGGGGGCAGGCCCGAGGACGCTTCATCCCGTCCCTCATAGAGATGCGCCACAAGGTGCAGCATGCCCTGCCGCAAGGGTTCCGGCACGTCGTTCCAGCTCGGTCCGTAGCCCGCCTGATATTCGATGCGGATGCCGTTATAACGCCGCCCCGGCGCCGGCCATGCCGCACTGGTACGCCGGATGATGCGCCCGGGCGCCGCCGCCGTATCCACCGCATAGAGCCCGCCGGCCACCGTCCTTTCCGTATCGTCCTCCCCCAGCGTCACCACGGATGTCACCGCAATGAGGGGCGCATTGGGCAGGTCGACAATACGGCCCGGCCAATGGTCCAGCGTCAGCCGCCAGGATTGGGAGATCATCGCCCGGCCGGTGACCTGTTCGCAGCGCTGGCGCGCCACGCGGATCAAGCGGTCAAGCAGCGCATCCTCCTCGCCGTGCTCCAGCTTCAGCATGTCCTTGGCCTCCGCCAGGGTCAGCGGTTCGTTGCCGGGCGGTGCGATCAGTTCCAGGCTCGTCATCGTTCCATGATCCTGATGGTGAGCGAGCGTTCGTCGGTGCGACCGCCCGAGGTGGTGATATGGTTGGTGACCCGGTAGGTATGGCCGGCCAGCCCGCCCGAGAGGGTGACGGAAGCCGTTTGCCCGTCGCTCGCCGCCGCGTCCACGGCCAGCCCGCCCGTCTCCACCGGCTCGATGGAGAATGCGCTCGCCGACACCGTCTCGCCCGAGAGGTAGCCGGCGCCCCAGTCCACGGTGTAATCCACCACCGCCGCCGGGTCCTTCACATAAACGCCCATCAGACCGGATCCGCGATCTCGATGTCCCAGGCCTGGAACGTCATGGAATTGCCCACGGTCAGCATCTGGGGCGTCGCAGTGGTGACATAGAGAAGCTTGGAATGAACGGTATCCAGCAAGGCCACATGCGTGGCCGTGCCGGAAGCATCCACCGTGGCGCCCGACTTCTGCCCCACCGTCACCTTGCGGCCGGAGGTGTCGCCGTCGGAAATGCTGAAGTCGCCGGCGGCCATGGCCACATCCGCCAGCGCCAGCCCGGCATTCCCCTCGGCAAAGCTGGCGGGCTGCGCGCTGCAGGCCGTCATCTTGTCGCAATTGCTCCTGATGTAGCCAAGGGCCGCATCAAGCACGTCGTCGTGAACTGATTTTCCCATGATCTGTCCTTAAGCAGATGAAGTGATGGATAGGGTGCGGCGGCCGCCATTGATCGACCGGCCGTCCGCAGGGACGCACATCGTGTCGTCTGAAACGCCGACCGGATGTCTGCGCGACGGGGGCGCGCCGGCCGAAGGCTGGCTGGCGAGAACCACCTGCGATACCAAAATCTCGGCCTGCCATGCCTTTGCCGGGCGGAAAAAGTGGCACTGTGCAAGGCTCCCCGGGCCGGTGCGATGGGCATGTACGCCGTTGCCCGCGCGGAGCAGGTGCCCCTGTCCCAGAAAGGGGCCGTTGACCGATTGGGCATGTATGGTTCCCAGAACAGACAGCAGCGCCGTTCCGAAGGACACCGGGCCCCCGGCCAGGGCGTGCACGCCCTCCTCCATTGCCAGCAGGTGGGTCTGCACCAGCGGCGCACTCCCTGCCTGCTGGGCATGGCCGGCCGACAGACCGGCAAGGTCTGCCGTCCCGCCGCCCGCCGCCTCCGGCACCCCCACACTGAAGAACGCCCCCGGATCGTTCTGGTTGGCATACTCGGTGGCGATCCAGTCAGCGGAGGGCACGAAGCTTTCACTGATACGCACCTCGTCCTGGTAGCCCTTGATGGACGTGTCGGTGTCCTGGCCTGTTCCGAGATCACGCGCGCCAATGCGTGCCGGACGTGTTGATCCGCCGGAAAAGCTGTATGAAAATGAAAGCCGCTCAACGCCGTTGACATAGACGCGAGCCGTGCCGTCGTCAGCCACCAGAGCCATGTGCACATACTCGCCTGTGCCTATTCCGGCCGGAAAGCTGGTGCTCACACTCGACCCGGAACCAAGGCCCACGGCTATGTTGCCGTTGGCCGGCCAGCGTCCCAGGTAGAAGCGATGATTGTTGCTATCGTGAGCGCCCATGGCGCCCCAGCCGGTATCGTCCCAACGGAACCAGCTCGACACATAGGTCGTTGCACTGTTCGGGAAATATCCGGTGTCTACATAGTCGCTGGACCCGTCGAACTGCGTGGACGCGCCGATCTTGATGCCATTGGCCAGGTCCATCGAACTGCCGGTGGCATCGCCATGGCCCGCGCTGTCGGTGTAGCCTCCGGCGGCGTTATTGGCCGCCTCCTCCAGGTGATACACCCGCTCAAAGGCCGACCACACAGCGTTCCGCCCATTGGATGCTGTTGTCGCAGGCTGGATGTCGTTGTCCGGCGTATGCCACCAGACATAGATCGTGTCCGACTGGCTGTCGCGGAGGTTCGGCAACCGGAGCCATATCTCGGCAACGCCATTGGCCGGCTCATCATCGGTGAGGAAGGTCACCACGTCGCACGGCAGCAGGTTCGCGCCCGCGCTGTCCGAGGAAAAGCGGATGTCGCCTCCGCCGTCCTGCGCGGGGTGGGCGCCGTCCGCATCGAACATCTCCGCCGGCAGGTTCGCTGCCGTCAGCAGCACGGGGAAATCCGCGTGAGCACCGGTGACTTGCGCCGGAACCGTGCTCAACGCGCATTTGCGGCTATGGAAAAGGCCGTCGGCCATCGCAGATCCTGATGAGTTTGGAAAAAAAGCGGCGGGTCCGCATAGGACCCGCCGCCCAAGGCAGCTCCGGCAAGGCGGAGCTCAGGGAGAACTGAAGTCGCTCAGGACGCGGCGAACTTCAGGAGCTTGATGGCTTCCGAGTTCACCACGCCGCCGCCCACACGTTTGGTGGTATAGAAATGCACGTATGGCTTGTTGGTGAACGGATCACGCAGGATACGGGTTCCCATCCGGTCGGTGATGGTGTACCCGCGCTCGAAATTGCCGAAGGCAACAGACAGGCTGCCCGCCGTCAGATCCGGCATGCCCGCCGCCTCTTCCACCGGATAGCCCATCAGCGTGGCCGGCTGACCCGCCTCCAGGCCCGGCCGCCAGAGATAGGCGCCGTCCGAATCCTTGAACTTGCGGATGGTTGCCAGCACGTTGGTATTGACCATGAACACCGCCTTGTCCCGATAGGGTGCACGCAGCGCGTAGATCAGGTCCACCAGCGCATCGGCCGGATCGCTCGCCGCAAATCCGCCCGATACCCCGGTCGCCACATACTGCAGCGTGCCGAAGGAGCGGGCGCTGTCGCCGGCGGCCGAGCTGGTATAGGTCAAAAAGCCCTTGGGCTTGTTGTTGCCGTTACCCGAGATGAAGGCCGTGCCCTCCTGGGTCGAGAACTCGATCGCCAGCTCCTCGGCCAGCCATTCCTCCACGTTGAAAAAGGCATCGTCCAGCATGGCCTGGGTGGCCGCCGGGTTGGCGTAGATCTCGCCCAGGGGCGGCGCCACCTCGGCGAAGCTCGGCGCGTCGGTCTCGGAGCGTCCGTCCTCCTCGCCCACCCAGCCGGAGGTGGTGCCGCCGGTGTTGATGAGCTTCTTGTACTGGCTGGAGCCGATGGCAACCACCCTGGCCACCCGGCGCACCGGAGAGATGTCGGCCAGCAGCCGGTCGATGGTGCGGTCCAGCTCCTCCGGCACGGCATAGCCCCCTTCCGCATCGGTGCCCACGGACAGCGCCTTGGCCTCCAGCCGGGCCAGCCCCTCGTCCAGCCCTTTCCTGATGAAGCGGTTGTAGAAGGCTCGGCTGTGCTCGGCCACTTGGGGGTCATAGCCGCCGCCAAGCCCCGGGCGGTTGCGTGCCGTCACCAGCCCGTCCACGGCCCGGCTCATGGCGGACAGCTCGCTGTTGATGCGGTCCACCTTCTCTTCCAGCAGGGCGTCGGCGCTCCCCCGCCGCCCGATCTCGCTGAGACGCTGGTCGTTGGCCGCCTTGAAGGCCTCGAAACCGCGCGCCAGATTGTCCACCGCCGCCTTCACGTCCAGGGCCGTGGGATGATTGGTCTTGGTCATGTCTGATCCTCTCAATTGGAATGCAGTATGCGTCCCGCCAGCTGAAGGGCCGCGACCACGGCGCCCCAGTCATTGTCGGAACCTTGTGCGCCGCTACCGGCCTCCCGCCGGCTGAACCCGTGCGCGGCAATCGCCTTGGCCTCGCTCCGCGAAAACCCGCCGGCATCCCGCAGGAAGGTTTCGAAAGCGCGCAAGGTCGTGATGGGTCGCTCAAACTCAACTGTCTTGAAGGATGTGATGCGGGCCTGCGGCTGCATGGGAAAGGTCACCAGGGAAATTTCCCAGAGATCCACATCCATGATCCGGCGCACCCCGGTGAAGTCGTCCACTTGCGATTTCACCGTGTGAAAGCCGATGGAGAGCCCGTCCAGCGCCCCGGCCCTCATCAGGGCATGGGCCTCGCGGGCCCGCGCCACGTCGAGGAGCAGATGCCCCCTCACATAGAGCCCCCGATGATCCTCCCGCACCTCGTCGATCCGCCCGATGGGCTCCGCCGGGTCGTGCTGCCAGAGCAGGCGGATGCCTTCCGCCCCCCGCTCCTTCAGCGAACGCAGGAAGGCCCCGCGAACAACAATATCCTGCCCATGATCGACGACGTCGAACACGCTGGCATAGCCCTCGAACTCGCCCGTCTCCGCCACCCGTTTCAGCTCGAAGCCGCGCCGCAACCACTCACCCGTCACATCCATGCAGAGTCTCCCCGTTCCCAATAAAAAAGGCCGGCAAAACCGGCCTCCTATTCCCCAATAGGAAATTTCCTATCGAAACCATTCAAACTGCACGCCGGCTCCGATGGAAATGAGGGCCAGCAGCAGGCACAGCACCCAATGCACCAGCGTGCGCCGCGCCACCCGCCGCGTATCCCGCCAGGCATCCAGGAGCGCACGCAGCTCGCGGATGTCGTCCCCCGCCGCATCGTCCTGCAACCCGCAGCGCATCAGCGCCGACCGTGCGCCCTCCTCGGCGGCACGCGCGATGATGGCCTCCACGGTCATCACGCTGGCGCCCTGGTATTCGGCGGTGCGCACGAGCTGGGCCAGCGTCTGGCTGTTGTCATTCGGTGTCATGGCAATTGTCCCGTTCAGCCGAACATGGCTCCTTCGTCAGCGGGGGCGGTAACCGCACTCGCCGCCGCCGGACGGCTTCCGTCTGCGGAGTCTCACAGTGCGAGCGCTCCTCCTGGCCTGCTCCTATATCCCCACCCCATATGCCAGATAACACTGGCAGTTGGCCGTCTCCTCCAGCGAGGCCGAAGGGTCGGAGGGCAGGAACAGGCGCTCCCCGCCCACCTCGAACTCCGCGTCAATAGGGATCGTCACCCCTCCGTCCCGGCATGGCTGCCCCGCACATGCCCGTCCCCCGCCGTCTTCCAGGTCTTGGTCGTGGACCCCGCCTCCACCGCAATCTCGTGCTCTTGCAGCAGATCGGCGTAGCGGGCCGACCGCTCCTCGATGACGCCCTTGGTCTGGAGCCCTTTGGCCGTGAACGGGGCCGCCACCGGCTGCAGCACGTCCCCGCCCGCAATCGGCCCGTAGCCCAGGGCCGACCGCTTCTCGTTCACGGTGAGGAACGGCGCCGCACCCACCTGCTGCCAGGCTTGCGCCCGGTCGGCCGAGAGCGCCTCTATGGCGTCCGTGTCGAAGTCCAGCCGCAAGCCGTCCCCGAACCGCGGCGCCAGCCAGCCGTTCAGCGCCGCCGCCAGC
>Ga0164243_10003783_pt1 | contig 24063 bp, 20 predicted proteins | sample OricompcompostOP_FD_108781 | JGI IMG/M metagenome (GOLD analysis project Ga0164243, IMG submission 108781) | Organic Plus compost microbial communities from Emeryville, California, USA - Original compost - Organic plus compost (OP) | ecosystem: Engineered > Solid waste > Mixed feedstock >...
AGCGGTCAGAAAAAATCAGCAACAGGCCTGGAACGATTTACTCAGCCGGGTGATCATCACCACTTCCAACCGGCTGGAAAAAATTCGTTTTTATAATGCCCTGTATCGTTCTATCTGCAGCCGTAACATATGGAGCGATGTGAATGGTCAGTGGAGAGGAACAGACGGTGCCATTCAGCAGTTGAAAAATAAAGATGATGTAGCGCTGGGCTGTGATGCCTTCTGGAATACCTTCTGGAACCTTAACCAGTTCTGGAACCTCGTAACGCCGGAGTGGAGCAGCAAATGGGTAAAATCACAACTCGCCATGTATGATGCGTATGGCTGGCTGGCCAAAGGACCGGCCGGTATGAATTACATCCCGGTAATGGTGGCCGAACATGAAATACCCATGATGGTGAGCGCCTGGCAAATGGGCATCCGGGATTTTGATACAAAGAAAGTACTGGAAGCCGCCGTCAAAATGCAAACCACACCGGCGCAAAAAGTGTTCAACGGATTTGCCGGCAACAGAGACCTTACCGCCTACCTGCAACACCAGTATGTGCCTGCCGATAAAGGACGCTTTTCCAACACCATGGAGTATTCGTATGATGACTGGTGTGTGGGACAACTCGCAAAATCCCTGGGCGATTCATCGCTCTACAAAACTTACAACGAACGAGGCTATTGGTGGAAGCACGCTATTGATAAAGACGGCTATTGCCATTTGAAAATGAGCAACGGCGAATGGTCAAAAGATTTTGATCCCTTCCGCAGCGGCGCCAACCATCATTACGTGGAAGGCAATGCCTGGCAGTTATCGTTTTTTGTTCCGCAGGATGTTCCTGCTTTGACCCATCTCATCGGTAAAGAGGAATTTGTAAAAAGACTGGAATGGGGTTTTCAGCAAAGTGAGCCCTGGCGCTACAACGGTATGAACGACCAGTATTGGGATTATCCCGTTGTGCACGGCAACCAGCAATCCATGCATTTTGCTTTCCTGTTCAACTGGGCCGGCAAACCCTGGCTCACGCAACAATGGAGCCGGTCTGTGCTTGACCGTTATTACGGTTGCGGTATTGGCAATGCTTATCCCGGCGATGAAGACCAGGGACAGATGAGCGGCTGGTTTGTAATGGCGGCCATCGGTTTGTTTCAGACAGATGGCGGTTGCCGGTCAGCACCGGTTTACGAAATCGGCAGCCCGCTGTATGAACGAATTGAAATCAACCTGGGAAAAAAATACGGAAGAGGAGATCAGTTTGTGATCGTGGCCCGCAATGCCAGCAGGCACAACAAGTATGTGCAACAAGCTACGCTCAACGGCAAGCCATTAACTTCCTTTTACTTTCCGGCCAGCGAATTGTTAAAAGGTGGTGAATTGGTATTGGAAATGGGACCAGCGCCCAATACCAATTGGGGGGTGCAGTAAACAGCCCGTTGGCTGGAAACAGTTACTGGTTCCAACGTTCCGGTACAACAACCTCGGGTGCAATGATGAAGGTATCAGGAGTACTCCTGTTTGCCGAATCATGCATCTTTCTGAGTATAGAATCAATGGTTGAATGTGGTAGAGTAGGAAACTTATACTGACTTTTGGGGCGGCTGTCGCAGGTCCTGAGCGTGAACAGTTTGATGATGATGAAAATTAAGATGAACCCCCAGCATCCCGCGCCGGATGACTCACGATTTTCAAAACGCACATAAGCATGATGGTTCTTATTGATCCTGTCCATGATATTTTCAGGCAGGTCAGACAAGGCAACCAGCTGGTAACTTACTTTTCTGCATTCCTTTCTATGTGTACGCTGGATGAAAACAGTCAGGTTCAACAGTTTGATGGTGATGTCTAATTTCAGGTCATATAATTCGTGGGGCAGGTTATTCAGCATCACGGACCATTCATCCTCTATCCAGTGCATGATCTTCGGCCGCATGATTCTATAATTCTCCTTATTCACGTTCCGCAGGATGCGGATATTTTCATCAAGATACAGGCGCAGCGGCCGGAACGCTTCTTCTCTTTCTGCCGGTTGCAAAAAATCTTCATAGGCCAGCAAAACGCCCATATCGTTCAGCTTGTTCGCCGCCAGCAACGTGCGCGAAATATAGGCGAAGGGGGCAACGAAATACGGTGAAAAGAACTGGTCAAACTCCCTGTTATGCAGAAAGGGTTTCAACGCTTCACCCAGCGCGGCAACCGGCGCCGTATTTTTTTCCAGCAGTTGCAGCACCGTTTTATGCTGCCATATCTTTTGATGCCATTGCAACCGCTTCGGAAAATCTTCGTGTTCTATTTCTTCAAATACTTCCTGGCTGGTATAAGAGAAGCCGTCTGCTTCAATAAATCCATCGCGGGCAGCCCTGAATTCTGCCTGCAATTGTTTTCTGGCCCTGCCCAGGTTCAGCTCCTCACCGGTGGGTATGGCGCAGTATTCGAACAGCCTGATGATGGATTTGTATTGTTTGTTAGCCAATGCCGGTGCCTTTAAATTCTTTTTTAACAGGATTGTCTGAAGATGCCATCAGGTGGGTAAGATTAAACACCTGCATCCGGAAGTCTGCAAATTTTTCTTTTTCCAGCGAGTCATCGGCCATTTTGAACAGCCGCTTTGCTGCGGTATAATCCTTATACATCTCTTTAGGCCATTCGCGCCATTGTACATATTGGCTGATCAAAAAGCTGGTGGTATTGAACAACGCGTTAAATTGCAGTTCACGCAGCTGCTGCAGCCTGTTTTCAATATAGGAAACATTCCTGCTATGCAGCAGCGAGTCTTCGCCCATGGAAAGTTTCTGCAACTTCTTGCGCATTTCCTCTTTTTCGAAATCAGCAGCATTGATGGTTTGCGCCACCTTTTCTTTCAACTCATAATAGTCTTCCAGCAAGCCGGCAATACGTTCATTGCCACCCAGTTTATCCGCTTCCTGCGAGATGCGCCGGATCTTTTCGGCCAGCACATATTTGGTGTCTGACTGGTCCTTGTTTTTTAACCGCATCAGATTGTCTTTTACCGAATGCAGTTCCGCCAGCAGGGCGCTGGCTTTTATTTCCCATATTTCTTCGTTATTGTGCTGGAACTCGCGTACCGTGCGCACCAGTTCTTTTTCCAGCTGCGTGTATTGTTCTTTTAAACGATCAATATGGATCTGTTTTTCTGAAATGGAAAATACGTTCTTGAATTCCTGCTGCGTCATCACCAGGAATACGGAAGTGTTCAGCACCCGCGAATCAGTGATATGCAGTTGTATCTCGATGTCGGACCCTTTCACCAGGTCTGATGACAGGTCTTTACCGGATATGGTGATATACCCGATGGTGAGGTTGGAAGAAGGCCGGGCATTTTTATCACCTTCCATGATGTTGATCACAATAGCGTCGCCCGAGCCCTTTTTAATGGTCTTGGAAATTTCCCGGTATACCGTTCTTTTCTGCGGCAGCAGCGAGTTGCGTTCAAATACCACTTCCAGCCGGGTGCTTTCATTTTCCACATCATCTACTTCTATGGAAATATCGTGTGGTAATGGTTGTCCGTCAATGGTATATTTTCCCTGCGCAATGGTGAACTGTCGTGCAAATGCCGGCAGCTCTTCATAGTTGTGATCATACACGTGCAGGTTGAACAGGTTGTTCACTGAAGGCACCAGCGCCAGGAATTCTGTTTTCTTTGCTTTCAGCGCCACAAAGCCGGTATCAAATCCTCCATCGCTGCGGATGATGCGATAATACTTATTGTCGTATTCTCCTTCGCAAAACAGGAGCAGCACTTCTTCTTTATCGCGACTGGTGGCATTGCAGGATAATTCTATTTTCAGATTTACCGCATCGGCTGGCGCAGTTGGTGGCGCTTCTTCCTGTGTGTCCGAGGGCATATGGAGGTTCACTTCGGGAGCGGCTTCGTAATATTTGCCGGAGGCATAATAAGCGGCGCCTATTGCCACAGAAGTGGTGGGGTCGCAGGAAAAATTGAGCGGGATGCCCGTTTGCGTGGCGAGTTGTTCGCGCACCTGCGGTACAAACGTACTGCCACCTACCAGTATCACCTGGTTGATGTCCCGGGCGGTAAGTTTGTTCCGCTCCATCACATTTTTCACCAGGTGAATGGTTTCGTTGATGATGGGCAGAAATATTTCATCCGCTTTTTCCTTGGTAACGGGAATGGAGAAATCATAGCGTTTGTTATCAATATCCGCACTGAATTCAATTACCGATGAAGGGGCGTGCGACAATTCTTTCTTCGCTTCTTCGGCATAATACATCAGCTCGTGATACAGCTTCTCATATTTGCCGTATTTGGTGCGCAGTTCCTGTTCAAATTCGGCGATGCCTGTCTGACGGATGATTTCCGGTACAACTATCTTTTCGATAATTGCAAAATCAAAATCCGCGCCTCCTAAAAAGTTGTTGCCTTCATGGTCAACCACTTTTATTTCCTGTTCAGAAGCCAGCACCAGCGCGGCATCAAAAGTGCCGCCGCCAAAATCGTATACCAGCCAGTAGCCGTCCTTCGAGGGAATATCGGTTTCGTTGAAAAAAGCGAGGCTTGCCGCAATGGGTTCCTGCAGCAGGAAAATATCACTGAAACCAGCTTCCTGTCCGGCTTTGAGCGTGGCATTGCTTTGCATGGTATCAAAGGAAGCCGGAATGGTGATCACCGCAGCACGCGGTATTTCGCCGGTATGTACAAAGTTTTTCAGTTCTTTTAATACCAGTGAAGAAAGTTGTATGGGCGTTACGTTATCGTCAATATTCACCACATAATACTTCTCATCAGTGCCCATTTTGCGTTTAAAGTTGCCAAACACATTTACCGGGTCTTTGGTAAGGTATTCCCTTGCTTTATCGCCCACAAGAATCCGTTCAGGCCGGTAAGCAACTACTGATGCCAATGTTTCTTTTTGTCCCACGGGGTTTTTGAACACTTGTACCTTCCTGCCTTCAAACCGGGCGATGAGGGAGTTGGTGGTGCCAAGGTCAATCCCAAAGTTTACGGGTTTCAGCATACCTGTTATTTATTTTCTGCAATCGCTATCCCTTTTTGCAGCAATTGCAGGTTTCCGATTTCGCGCTTGTAGATAATAGGTTTTATGGTTCTGGTAATTTTCATTTTTGAACCCAGGCGGCCACTGATGCTCACTTCACAGTCCGTTCTTGTTTCCGAATACGTGTCGCCGGTAGGGTCTTGTATAATGAAACCATCCTCTTCGAACAGGTTGTACAGGCGGTTGAAATTGCGTTCAAAGTTTTGCGCCATGCCCGCCTCCTGCAGCTTGCATTGCATTTCGAAAAGCTGGTTGATAATCTGTACCGGGTTGATCATGGTTGTATAAATAGCAAATGAAAATAATAATGAACCTGCAGCATTCAAAACGTCCGGACGCGCAGATTAGTGTTTGGGCAGGTACGTTGCCGTGATAACAGGCCTTTGCTCCGGGTCAAGCGTTGCCGGCCGGGGCGCAAATTACCCATAAACCGGAAAATCCGGCTGATAGATAACAGCCGGTTGCCTGATTTTTTTTTCGGGGCATGAGCGGCGCGGCGGGCCGCGCCGTTTCCGCTTTTTCTGCCTACATTTGAAGCAAGCCTGTTAATATCAACCTGCATGAGCGCCTTTTCCACTGTGCGTAAAAAGCTGCCCGCCACGGTGCTGCAGCCCATCGTTAAGGAATATGTGTACCGGCGGGTAAGGGTAAACAATGCCTTACCAGTGGTAAAGGCCATGCCGCTACGCTGGGTCAGCTCCATTGATTTTTTTACAGGCGCTCCCTATGAGACCATTCATTGCGAAACAGGGGCAGTCATTCCTTTCGCACGGTGTACCATCCGCGGTCCGCGGACACATAAAAAAAATTATATCAGGATCCATAGCGGTGATTTCAGCGTGTTCAGCATCCGCCTGCAACCTGCGGGGTTATATCGTTTGCTGGGCATACCGGCAGCCGCTTTTACCGATGAGGCGGTTGATGCTGCCTGTATTCCTGTTCCGGGAATGGAGGCATTGGTGGAGCAATTGATGGTCTGTACGGATATTGACAGTTGCATTGCTGTAGTTGAACCCTTCCTGCTCAGCAGGCTGCAAAAAAATGAAGCGCGGGTGCGCGGCTCCGTAGCTGTTCAGAAACTGGCAGCCATTCTGCATACCCGCCCGGTGCCGCCGGCCATCAAATCCCTGCAGCAACAATTGGCGTTGTCGCTGCGCCAGCTGGAAAGAAATTTTGTAAAAGAAGTAGGCGTTACCCCCAAAGTGTATAGCCGCATGGTACGGTTTACCAACCTGCTTGCTTACCGGAAAGAACATCCCGAATGTTCCTGGGCTTCGCTGGCCTATGAATTCAACTATGCCGACCAGATGCATCTCATCAAAGACTTCAAGGCTTTTCTTGGCGTGAATCCTTCCGCCTTTGTAATGGAAGATTTTGCTTTCTGACACCCACACGTCGTTTTTTTACTATACCGGCAGGGAGCTGCATAAGATTTTTGTGCAATAAATGTACTGACGATGAAATACGCATTTTTTTCCGCCTTCCTGGCTGTTGCATTGTTGGGTTGCAGCAAAAGCAAAGACGATGATAAGGGGGGTGATGACACTTCTTTATTTACGGGTACAATCTGGTCGGGTGAAATGACGGTGAATGCGCATGCGCATCATGAACCATACAGCCTGTACTTTTCCACAGACAGTACGGTGGACTGGTTTCACGGCAGCGGACAGACCGGCGGGAAGTATAAGGTGGAGAACAATAAGATCACCATCACATTTGCTTATTACATGTGGGGACCTACCGTAACGGCTGATATACTTTCTCCCACACAACTCGGCAATTTTGTGCAGGACGCCAATGAAAACTTTACACTCGTTTCCTGCGAACTGAACAATACCACGGGACAGCAGTTGTTACATACAACCTGGGCCGGGCTTTACGACAACAAAACGTTGCAATTTGTATTCAAGCCCAACGAAAAAGTACAAGTGACCATAGACAACCAGGTTTACAGGGAAGAAGCGTCTTACACTACTGATTTCGGTTACCTCGCCATCAATACCGGTGCTGACCGGTTTTATGGCGTGCTGTTTGGCAATACCATCAAAGGCATGTATGCGTATGCAGGGCAGACCTATATACCGTATACGCTGACAAAACAGTAAACAGTATTGATGCTGTTTGAAAATGGATATGGCGGGGCGGATATCCTGCTATTTTAAAGAATTGCAGGTATTGCTGAAGAAATATCATGTGCAGGAAAAAGCATTCTGGTATACTGCCCTAATCGTTTACGCAGAAACTGGCAGCGCCGTGTGGTTGCTGTTGCTCCTGGCCACTTATACAGGCAACGGGTACCGGCATTGGTATGCATTGCCTGAAGAGTGATTCAGCCTTTCGTTCCATAAGGCTGCAATGACCTTGAAAAGAAACGTTGCCGCACCACTTTATTCTCTTTTCAAAAACTTCAGCACGCGGTTGCCGGCATAAATGTAATACATACCAGGTGGTAAACCTTCCAGGTTAAGTCTGCGCACCGAAGAATTAACCATCGTGGAGGGTACCTGCACTACTTTGCCGTATGCATCTGCTATCACGGGAGGCGTTTGCGCATCAGGCAGCGAAACATGAATATGAGAAGTTGCCGGGTTGGGAAACAATACAGGCTGCGATACCTGTATATCATTCACCAGTACTGCTTTTGAATACACCTCATTGCCTTCCTTGCGCACAATCTTTAAACGGTAATAAATTCTGCCGGCATAAGGATGTTGGTCCTGTAACTGCAACCGGTGAACGGCTGCATCAGCAAGTTGCTGCAGTGGCGCATTCACATTTTCCCAATGCACGCCATCTGTTGATCGCTGCACGACCGGTTGATCACCTTCTTTTACATTGACCAGTTCAGCCTGTATGGCTACCTTATTTCCCTGGCGCACCGCACTGAATTGGTTGATGTGTACCGGCAGCAATCCTATATAATAGTGCACAATAATTTCCACATGGTCTATTCTTACACTGGGGATCAGCATCACCAGTCCTGAAATAGCAGCAGAAAAGATTACCCCAAAATCGGGTGAGTTAATATCGGCAGGAGTGAGCAACGTGCCCCAGAGGTCCAGGCTGCCGCCATAGGTATGATAACTTTCCGCAGTGGTCCAGTTGCCAGCCTTTGCTTTGTTATCGCCAATGATGCCGCCGCTGTGTATAAGTCGAACGCGATAGTCCTGCACGGCAGACAATCCAATGCCCAGCACGCTCCCGATGCCGGTGGCGCTTTTTTCCACCCGTACTTCAATGCCGCAGATAATGGCTTCGGGCGGAATGGAGAAATTGAAATTGGTTACCTGCAAATAATCCGTATGGCCGGTCAACAAACTGGCCAGGCCGGAGGCGCTTGCCCGGTTATCGTCAGAAGCGGTTGCATTGGACAAATGCTGGAAAGCAAAATCACTGCCGGTAAACGGTACATTCGTGACAGTACCGGGGGAGTGTGCGCCGGATGAAGTGCATTGTGCATATATGTTCCGGGCTGAAGGCAGCAACGCAACGATGATAAGGATCCATTTAAAGGCCGTGCGGTGAATAAACAGGTTCATCATGGGGGATTAAATTTCTCCCATAATTAGAAATTATATGCAGTTCCTGAGACCCGTAAAAGGCCAATTTGTGAAATATGAGCGCGAACAGGTATTGTTATTCGGTTGTGGAATGAAGTTATGTGTTAGCTAAATGGTTTTTGTTTGTACAATCTGCGCTTGAACAAACCCGCCATTCCTGAGGGAGAGACCCCAACCTCCCGGCCACTAACGGGTCCCTTTTAACGGAAGGGGTGGCCCGGCGATTGGTGCGGATGGCCTCCCCTTCAGGGACCGGGAGGAAAACGAACTTCCAGTGTAAATCCTTTTCCGGGCGCTGTGGTAATTGCCAGCGAACCCGCAATGATCTCCACACGATGCCGGATATTCTTCAAACCGGCGCCTTCTTTTACGGAGGGATCTGCAATATCCGCGCCGATGCCATTATCGCTGATGCAGAGATATCCCTGGTGGCCGGTATTCTTTAAGGTAATACAGATTTCAGAGGCACGCGCATGTTTGAGCACGTTCTGTACCTGCTCCTGTATGATGCGGAAAATAATTAGCTGTGTGTAGCGGCTGCAGCAGGAATCATCGAACCCTTCGGTGCAGAGTCGCACGTTGATCTTTTTCAGCTCCTGCATCATGGCCACAAATTTTTGCAGCGCGGTGCTGAAATGATGTTCCTGCAGCCATACCATGCCCATGCTGTGCGAAATATGCCGCAGTTCGTTGATCACCTCATGCAGGTACACGGAACATTTGCGGATAGTTCTTCGCTTCAGCCTGTTCGATTCCAGCATCTGGTCAATGAACAACTTGATGGCGCCCAGGGTCTGGCAGATATTGTCGTGCAACTCTTCCGCAATCTTTTTTCTTTCTGCCTCCTGCGTTTCAACAATAATGGTTGTATAATCTAATGGATGCCGCACGGGTGGGTTACCGGCCGGGAACCAGGACGGATGAAGGGTAGCGCTGTTTTCTGCCGCTGCCATGGGCAACGGCATGGGATGCCGGAAAGGAGTACGCGGATTTTTCATAACAGTGTTGGTTTTGGGCAGTTCATCAATCGGGCCTTTGCAGGCATTGTCTGTTTCACAATTGCCTTTGGCGGAAAATATATGCGTACATAGGATGAGGGCATAGGATGGAGGCTGTAGTACGGCGCTGAGGGCAGCCGGGAGTCTTCCTGCTGTGTGAATGTAAATGGAATATCACACAGTATAAACTATACTCCGGATTTTATGGTTGAGTTGCTATTAATCCCGTATAAATTGTTCCATTGGGTTAGTGTCATGCACTATGATGCGCCATGCAATGGAACGCAGATAAATAAATATATCATTAATAATTATTACGAAGAAATTTTTTGCCCGTTTTTTTGTGGCCGCATCACACAAAACAACAGAACGGGTAATTAATGTTAACGATACACTTATTCAGGTGCGTCACAAACCGGGCCTGCAACAACTGTTACTGTTTAAAGAAAGGCTGCAACAGTTTTTTCAACGGTTCCGGTATGGTTGTTTTTCGTCTGTCCTGCGCCGTTATAAAATACAGGACCACCGTGCCGGTAGTGAGCAGTTTTCCTTTTTCGTTGAAGACTTCCTGGTGAAATTCTATGCGGTGGTCTTCGGGCAATTCTTTAAGGGTGGTTTTGACGGTGAGCAGATCATCATAATAAGCGGCGCGCAGGTATTGAATATGCATTTCTACCACCGGCATGATCACGCCGGCAGCTTCCATGTCTTTGTACGTATACCCCAGCTGGCGGATGGATTCAGCCCGCGCCACTTCAAAGTACTGGGCATAATTTCCATAATAGACCACACCCATCTGGTCGGTTTCTGCATAGCGTACGCGTATTTGTGTTTCGGTTGAGAACATAGCGGCGTGTCGGATTTGGCGTTTGGGGCTGCAAGATACAGGTTACAATGGTACAGGGTTACAGCGCGGCAAAGTAATTGGTGCACTGTAACCCTGCATACTGAAAAGGGCGCTCAGTTATTTCCGCAGCATCCCGTCCACACTATAGCGACCGGGGCCGGTGATGAGCAGCACGAGGAAGGCAACCATGAACATGGCGGAATGTTCTCCCTCGCCGAAGATCTTGCCGTCGTGCGCCACAAAAGTTGCCACGGCTGTACTGATGATGAGCGGAACAGTGGCGGCGCGGGCAAACAGTCCGAGCAGCACAAACAACGAGCAGAAGAATTCTGCAAACAGGCAAAGCCCCAGGGATACAGCCGGTCCCAACCCAAGGAAATTGAGGAACTGTGCCTTGTACTCCGTAAAATGTACCAGTTTGTCGTATCCATGCGGGATCATCATGATGCACATGCCCGCACGCAGGAGTAACAATCCCAGATTGATACTGCTGTTGGTGTAATTAGCGGAAAAGAAACTCATACTGTTTGTTATTTGGTTGTGAAGGTGGCAATGCTGCTTCGGTTCCTATTTACCGATGGCCCTGTCTATGCTGTACTTTCCTGATCCTGTAAACAGCAGGCCCAGGAAGGCAGCAAGAAATAACAACGGCAATTCGTGTTTGTTGAAGGGCTGGTTTTTGTTGATCATAAATACTACCACGGACATGGCGATCACGAGGGGAATCGCTGCAAGGCGGGTAAACAATCCAATCACAATAAACAACGCACAGAATACTTCTGCAAAAATCACCAGCAGCAGCGAAGGCATGGAGCCCAACCCGAAGGGATCAGCAAAGGTTTTATGCAGTGTACCAAATTTCAAAAGTTTGGGAAGTCCGTGGTTCAGAAAGATCAGTCCGCCAAACGTTACCCGCATCAGCAGTACTGAAATGTTAAAAGAGGTCTCGGAACAGGCCGTGGTAAGGAGTCGTTTCATAGCTGGTTATATTTGGGTTTTAAATAGGTTTTTCCGGTTACAAGATACAGGTTTCGGGTTACAGGTTACCATTGGCATGGTTACTTTGCCGTAAGCATGCAACCCGCGCCCGCCATTCCTGACGCATTTTAATACAAATATTTGTTAATCCTCTTACTTTTCCACATGTGTTTGGAACGATGTTTGGTCGAAGATAAAATAATTCGAAACTTTATCGCGTTGAATAAACCCTCATCTAAGGACATTGGAATGAAAAAAGCAGCAGCCATCGTTTTCCTGGCCGGTTTCTTCCATACTTCTGTTGCCCAGCAAACCCGCACCTTTACCGATCCACAGGTCGCCTTTAACGAGGCGAGGGAATACTTTCAGCGGGAACAGTACAGTCTGGCGTATCCGATTTTAAAGGACCTCCAGCTGCGGCAGCGCGAAGCAGACCGCAGCAACAAGGCCATCAATTACCAGGACGTAAAGTATTATACCACCGTTTGCGCCTTAAAACAAAATGAAGAAGGCGCCGTAGCGCAGGCAAAAGATTTTATTGCTTTGGAAGATAATGCCGCCCGGGTGCAGATGATGAGTTTTCACCTGGCAGAATATTATTTCCGCAAACAGCAATACCCGGATGCCACCAGTTTATACGAGACCGTTAATATCCGCAACCTGAGCAACCGGGAAATAGCCGACATGAAATTTCATCTCGGCTATTGTTATTTTACCGCCAACAAACCCGATCAGGCAAAGCCGCTGTTCGACGCTATCCGGCAGGATAAGAATGATCCCAATTATGCGGACGCCAACTATTACTACGGCTTCATTTCCTTCTACGATAAAAGATACCGGGATGCACTGGATGCATTCACCATAGTGGAAGACCATGAAACGTACGGACAGGTAGTGCCTTACTACATGGCCAACATCTATTATTCCACCGGGCAGAAGGATAAAGCGCTGCAATATGCGGAAGCAAAGCTCAAAAGAGGCAATCTCTATTACGATGCAGAAATGCGCCAGATCGTAGGGCATGGGTATTTTGAAAAGAAGGAATACGCCAAAGCGCTTCCCTACCTGGAGCAATACGTAAACAAATCTGATAAGGTACGGCGCGAAGACATTTACGAATTGTCGTACTGCTATTACCAGGCGCGCGACTGGAACAAAGCCATTGACGGCTTTAAGCAGATCGGCGGTAAAGAAGATTCGCTGGCGCAGAATGCCATGTACCTGCTGGGAGATGCTTACCTGAAGACCGGGCAAAAAGCCAATGCGCGCAATGCCTTTCTGTTGTGTGCGGTGAACAGCAGCAACGCCAAACAACAGGAAGTGTCGCAATACAATTATGCCCGTCTCTCGTATGAACTCGGTTACCAGGATGTGGCGTTGACGGAATTGCAGAAATTTCTTGCCGCATATCCGCAATCAGAATACAATACCGAAGCGCGCGAACTGGTGGTGGGCATGCTGGCCAATACCAACAATTACAAAGACGCGCTGATTTTGCTGGACGGCATCAAATCGCCATCGCCCAATGCACGCCGCCTGTATCCCCGGATACTGTATGGCCGCGCTACCGAACTCATCAATGATGGCATGCTGGTAACCGCCTACGACCTGTTGTCCAGAGCGGAAACCATGCCCGACAACAAGCCGGTGCTGCCTTATATTCAATTCTGGAAAGGAGAGATTGCTTACCGCCTGAACCGCCTCGATGAAGCCATCCGGTACTATTATGATTATCTGAAAAGCAGTGTGGTACATGGTGAAGTAAATCCTGTTAATGCCAAATACAATCTCGGCTATTGTTATTTAAAGAGAGAAAACTATCAGCAGGCGCTGGGCTTCTTTGAACAGGTGGCCTCTAACCCGCGCATCAATGCAGCCTCCATAGAACAGGATGCCTATGTGCGCGCAGCAGATTGTTATTATATGAACCGCGATTACAAGAAGGCGCTGGCCATGTACGACAAAGTGCTGGGCTATTCCTGGGCAGCTGGCGATTACGCCACTTTTCAGAAAGCGATGATCAACGGCATCAGCAACAGCAAATCGAAGATTGAGTTGCTGAATACCATCAGTCGCCGGTATCCCGCTTCTGACCTGATAGCGGACGCCAATATGGAAATTGCCAACACCCTGATTGCCGAAGAGCAGTTCCGCGACGCCATCCCATACCTCCAGAATGTGGTGAAAGACCCGGCCTCTTCACAAAAGCCGCGGGCTTATCTCAAACTCGGTATTGCGTATTACAATATCAACAACGATAATGAAGCGCTGAAACAATACACTGCCATCCTGCAGCAATTTCCCAATTCGCCCGAAGCAGAGGCTGCACTGGAAAACGCGCGCTTCATTTATGTAGACCAGGGCAGAAGCGGCGAGTATGTGAATTTTGCACGCTCCATGGGTAAAGAGATCACTGCCAACCAGGAAGATGAACTGGCATACCAGGAAGCGGAAGTGCAATTCAACAACGGTAACTTCCCCGCTGCTGCGAAGAAATTTGAAGATTACCTGGCGCGCTTTCCCGAAGGCAAATACAGCCTGGAAGCACTGTACTATAAGAGTGAAATTTATTACAACCAGAAAGACTGGGCAAAGGCCGCTGCCGGTTATGAAATACTGGGCGACAGAGCGCCGAACAAGTTTGGTGAAAAATCGCTGGTGTTTGCAGCACGCCTCAACTTCTTTGACCTGAAGAATTATGAAAAGGCAGAGAAATATTTCACGCTGCTGAAAACCTATGCCACCACCCAGGAAAACAAACTGGAGGCCATGCGTGGTTTGTTGCGCAGTCAGTACCAGTTGCAGAAATGGACTGATGCTGTTGCCAATGCCAATGACCTGTTGAAAGAAAAAGGGATTGGTACGGACGATAAAGTGCTCGCCAATATGGCCATTGCCAAATCGCACCAGACCAACAACAATTGCGCTGAAGCGATCACCGCCTATCGCACCGTGGCGCAGCTCAACAAATCGGCTTATGGCGCTGAAGCACGGTACGCCATTGCTGAATGTTATTTTACGCAAGACCGGCTGACAGATGCAGAGAAGGCAGCCTTCGAAGTGGTGAACAAATCCGGATCATACGAACTGTGGGCCACAAAAGCGTATATCCTTTTGGGTGATATTTATTTCAAACAGAAAGATTATTTCAACGCCAAAGCCACTTTCCAGAGCGTAGTGGAAAATGCCAGGATTGAAGAGCTGCGCCAGGAGGCTGAACGCAAGCTGAACCAGACCATTGAAGAAGAAAAGAAGAACAGTAAAGTGGAGGATGCTTTTTAAATCCTGTTAATTGTTTTTTGACCAGGTAATAATATGACAATGCTCAAACCAAGATATCTCCTTGCTGCCTTTGTGCTGCTCGCCGCATGGCCGGCAGGGGCGCAGGAAAGAGGGAAAACGATTGATGTAACTTCTACCTTTAAACCGGTATTGCGCGAAGCATCGAAGATCAATTTCAATGCAGCGCCGCCTGAGGTAGACACCACCCGTCTAACGCTTACCTACAACATACCGGTGGAGAACCTGGTGTTCACATACCAGGCTGCCGAACTGAAACCGGTGGCCCTGCATATGGACAGCTTAACGGCCTGGCAGTACAGCAACTATATCAAGGCGGGTGTCGGCAGCGTGCATGTGCCGTACCTGAAAGCAGGGTTCAGCTTTGGCGATAACCGCAACACATTCTTCAATTTGTTTGCGAGCCATTATTCCGCCAAGGGAAGCCTGCCGTTTCAGAAGAACAGCGAGACGAAGGTAGGCGCCGCCGCCACATATAAAACGTCCAACAATCATGAATGGAACGGCAGCCTGGGATTTGCCAGCAACACGTATTTCCTGTACGGTTTTGAGCCGGCAGACCTTCCATTTACCAAAGACGACCTGCGTCAGCGTTTTCAAACCATAGAAGGCAAAGTACATTTCCGCAATGTGCAGCCTACTTCTTTCGGATTGAATTATTCACCCAGTCTGCGGGTGAGCGCTTTTGGCGACAATCATGATCCCAAAGCCAGTGAATCCAATACCGTACTGGACCTGCCCCTCGAAAAAACATTTGGCGAGCGTGTCTCTTTTAAATTAGGCGCTACCGCCGATCTCACCAATTACCGCCGCACGCTGAATGGCGATAAAGAAACTGACCAGAACAACCTGTATTATGTAAGTACGGCGGTATTGTTTAAAAGCAACAATGTATATATACATGGTGGCATCAGGCCTTCGTGGGACAATAAGGCTTTTCATATGCTGCCCAACATTATGGCCGATATCACCACCAGCAATCAGCAGTTTACGGTGCAACTGGGTTGGATCGGTTATTATGACAAAGGTTCTTATCAACGCTTTGCCTCCATCAATCCCTGGCTGGCGCAGCCCGATTCACTGCTCAATACAAGGGTGATTGAGGCGTACTTCGGGCTGAAAGGATCGCTGGGCGACCATTTCAATTACTCCGCCAAGATCGGACTGGCCCGCCACCACAGCATGCCGCTGTTTGTAAATGATTATACCGATCACGGCAAGAGTTTCCTGATAAGGTATGAGCCGCAACTGGACATCATGCAGATTCACAGCGAAATCGGCTATACCGTTGGGGAGCAATTCAGCGCCAAAGCCGGATTCAATTTCCGCAACTTCACCAAACTGGAAAACGAAGAAAAGGCCTGGGGTATGATACCGCTGGAACTGAATGCCGGTTTGCGCTGGCAATTGCTGAAAGACCTGTGGTTCACCAGCGATCTGTGGGTATGGGATGGTCCGCGTTACCTGGGGGCAGATAATGATGACTACAAAGCCGATGGCGCTTTTGATCTCAGTGCAGGGGCTGAATTCAGGATTACGAAAAACTTCAACCTCTGGGTACAGCTCAACAATCTGCTGAACAACAAATACGAACGCTGGAACCAGTACCAGGTGTATGGATTCAATATCCTGGGGGGTATCACCTATTCTTTTAATCAGAAATAGAAGAATGGTTAACTTGCCCATTCATTAGTACGCATCATCATGAACGAAGTTTTAACCAGCTATTTGCTGCAACACAAAAGCATCAGCATTCCGGGATTGGGTTCCATGTATATTGAGCGCATTCCGGCGCAGACTGATTTTGTCAACAAGCGCATACTGCCGCCTGGTTATCATTTCCGTTTTGATAAATACTTTGATGCGCCCGATAAAGAATTCTTTTCTTATCTCGCGCGGCAAATGAACCGCGCCGATTACGAAGTGATCAAATGGTACAATGAGTGGGCCTATGACCTGCGCAACCGCATCCGCGAAGGAGAGGCGGTGGAATGGAAAGATGTGGGCGTACTGAAAAAAGATATGAGCGGCGAAATTGTATTTGAATCAGCCGGCGCCATGCCCACCCTGCAACAACCGGCGCCCGCCCATCGCGTGGTGCACAGCAACCAGCAACACACCATGCTGGTGGGCGACCGCGAAATAGTGCGTGAACTGGTATTTGATACAGAAACAGCCGAAGAGCCTGCGGCAACAACACACGTAGAAAAAGAATCGTGGTGGTTATATGCCCTGATCATAGCAGCGATCGCACTCAGCGTCATCTTTTTCAACTTCTACAAGAACGGCTTCAAACCTGCAGCCACCGGTAATCAGCAGAAGATAGAAGTAGGGATATAAGGGTTCTTTTCTTTTCTTTGCAGCGATTGAAAGAAATGGAATCAGTAATCACCTATACGGCTTGTCCTGCGTGCAACGCACCCACTATTGCTCCGGTACTGAAAACAAAGGATTACACAGTATCGCAACAGGCGTTTGAGATATGGGAATGCAGTGCGTGTACCTTGCGTTTTACCCAATCGGTACCGGATGAGCAGCATATCGGACCGTATTACCGTTCTGAGAACTACATTTCTCATACCAACACCGGCAAGGGCCTGGTGAACAAATTGTACCATATGGTACGCCGGCGTACGTTGCGCAGCAAATGCAGGCTGATTGAACGTTCCGGCAACTGGCATTCCCGCACGCTGCTGGATGTTGGCGCCGGCACAGGCGCCTTTGTACATTACATGCGACAGCATGCCTGGCAGGTAACCGGCCTTGAACCCGACGAAGCAGCCCGCAAGGTGGCATTGGAAACTTTTCGCATCAACCTGCTGCCTCCTGATCATCTCTGGGCATTGCCCGCCGATTCCATTGATGTGATTACTCTATGGCATGTGCTGGAACATGTACACCGCTTGCATGATTATATGCGGCAGTTGAAAACACTGCTCAAGCCGGGAGGATTGCTGTTCATAGCAGTGCCCAATTATACATCTGCAGACGCCGCCATCTATGGCGAACACTGGGCGGCCTATGATGTGCCCCGGCACCTGTATCATTTCTCACCCAAAGCCATGCAGCAACTGGTGCGGCAGCATGGTATGCGCATTCAGAACATGCAGCCGATGTGGTTCGATAGTTTTTATGTGAGCATGCTGAGCAACAAGTATAAGACCGGCAAAACCGGGATGCTGCAAAGCATATGGAACGGCCTGCGTTCCAATCAGGCAGCCATGCGCCACCGCGACCGGTGCAGCTCCCTGATCTATATTATTACGCCTTAGGTTACTGCAGACTGATTTCGTAAATGGTGGGCCATTTCTTACCGGTTACATACAATTTGCCGGAGGCCGAATCCCAGGCAATGCCGTTCAACGTTTCTGCATAAGGCGCTTTGGCATTGATTTCCCGCGCCAGTCCCGTTAAATCAAGTCTGCCCACTACCTGGCCGCTTGCCGGATCGATTTTTAAAATATAAGAAGTGAGCCATTGATTGGCATAAATGTATCCGTTGATGTATTCCAGTTCATTGATATTGGCCACCGGCCCGTTATGATCTTTTACACTCACCACCTTTTGCAGACCCAGTGTTTCGGGCGACAGGTAATACAGGTTGCTGCTGCCATCGCTCATGATGAGCGAAGCGCTGTCGTGCGTCATACCCCATCCTTCGGCGGAAGGCAGGGGAAATTCCCTGATTTTTTTAAAGGTGGTGGCGTCATATACAAAACCGATGCGGCTTTTCCAGGTAAGTACGTATAGTTTATCGTTGAAAAAGGTGATGCCTTCTCCAAAATATTTGCTCTTATCCAGTTCAATTTTAATGTCGTTCTTCCCGGTTTGCATATCCACCACGCCTACGGCTGAAGGAAAGGGACTCACTTCGAGGTCGCCGCCGGAGCTTTCAAATAATTGTCCTTTGTAGAATTCCAGTCCTTCGGTAAAGAACGAAGTATCGTGCGGCAGGGCATTCACTACATGATAGTTGATCACTGGTATGGCCGGCCCGTCACCGGTGAAGGTATCGCCATTGGAGGGTCCGTCGTTACAGGCCGAAAAGCTGATGGCCAGGAAAAAAAAGGGGTATAGTATTTTCTTCATAATCAACGCTGAAAGGCTGCAATTTACAATTTACAGGGTAGGGGATTGACAATAAAGTCATAAAAAGTGGGAAAGACCGGAATACCGCAGGCGGGTAGTCAGTAGCCTGGGTAGCAACCCATGAGCTATTAAAACTTTCAGTCATATTACCCCGTTTGCGGCGGCATTTTCCTGATAATTTCAAATGGATTTTGATTATCAAAGAATTTTTATTTGCTTTACAGTCGCTTATCGTCTGATAACCACTCAACAAATTACCTCACTGATGGTTGCACACCATAGCAGAGAGTGGATCAACGAATAGGTCTCCGTTGCACCCTTCAGAATATCTTTTGATTATTCCCCTGTATTATTCCCAATATCTCTTGTAATTCCGTACGCTTTCCTCATTCCGGCATTGTGCATCGTTGCCGCATGCATGGCCGTGCCAGTATCGTATTTATAACCCCTCAAAAGCAAGTCCGTATGAAAACAGCATCCACCTATGGACCAGCCACAAAAGAAAGCTGTTACCATGAAAAAAATTTTACTTGCTTTTACCCTATTGATGCTGGTATGCATGGTTGGTTCTGCGCAGCATACCTGTCAGTCGTACGAATACCTGCAGGAGGCGCTCCAACGCGACCGCGGACTGGCGGAAAGAATGGAGCAGATTGAAGCCTTGAGCAGGAAGTCGCAATTCCGGGACGATCTCGCTACCACCGGTTCAGAAACCACTTCCGGAGAAGGCATTATCCGCATACCGGTTGTAGTACATATCTTATACAATTCCCCCGAACAAAATATCAGTGATGAACTGGTGCATTCGCAGATTGCCGCATTGAACCGCGATTATCGCCGGATGAACCGTGATACTTTCCGCACACCTGAGGTTTTCCGCGATATTGCCGCGGACTGCCGCATTGAATTTGTGCTGGCCAATGTGGACCCCAATGGATATACCACTACAGGCATCGTGCGCCGTAAAACAGGCATCCAGTTTTTCAGTGTAGACGACCGCATCAAGAGCACAGGCCGTGGTGGTGATGATCCCTGGGACCCCGACAGCTACCTGAACATCTGGGTGGGCAGCCTTGCCGGCGCGTTGATGGGATATGCCAGCCCGGTAGGCGGCCCCAAAGCAACCGACGGCGTGGTGGTGAGTTATAAAGCATTTGGCGACCTGAGTCCGTCCTCCAACAGGGGACGTATTGCCGTACACGAAGTAGGGCACTGGCTCGGCCTGCGGCATATCTGGGGCGATCGCCCATGCGGGGATGATTATGTAGATGATACGCCGCCGCAACAAACCAGCACTTTTGGTTGTCCTGCCGTAGCGCCGGTCACCTGCGACAATACTACCGGCAATATGTACATGAACTACATGGATCTTACCAATGAAACCTGCATGAACCTGTTCACCAAAGGCCAGGCCGCTAAAATGCGCAGCCTCTTTCAACCCGGTGGATGGCGCTATTCGTTGTTGCTTTCCAAAGGCGCTTCCGGTACCGGCGTGCCCGCGCCGGCAGAACTGCCTGCCGTACAAACGCCGCCTGCCTTGCGTTGTTATCCCAACCCGGTACTGTCGCAACTTACTATTGAGCTCACCGATCGCCGGCTGGTCGGCAGTACGCTCACCATTCATAACCATATCGGACAACCGGTTTTTCAAACCAGGGTGACCAAAGAAGTAATGCAGGTAAATATGCAGGCGTATAAAGAAGGGATGTATTTTGTGCGGGTGGGAGAGGAGAAGAATGCGTATAAATTGGTGAAGGTGCTGTAAAGCCGGGGGCGCCGGCAGCCTCTGATATGGATGGGGGTAGGCAAACCAACTGCATACCTCCATCACCCCAGCATGGCTGCTATCTTCTCTCCGATAACAGGTGTTAACGCTACGCCCATGCCGCCCATGCGTACAGCGCAAAACACCTGCGGTGCTACTTCTTGCACAATCGGCATCTTCTCACCACCCATGCCCATAATACCACTCCATCTATCCGTAATCGTAAATGGTATACCCGGCAACAAATACTCACTCAAAAAATTTTCCAATACCTGCTGAATCTTCTCCGTAGTAACTATCTCCTCCGTTGTTTCTTCCTCAAATGCACTATTGCGTGCGCCACCCAGCAATACCCGGTTGCCCAGATTGCGGAAATAATAAAACCCTTCCTGGTAATGAAAAGTTCCTTTGAATGGAAGATCAGGAATGGGCGCCGTAACCAATACCTGTCCGCGCGCCGGCACAATATCCAGGTCCGGCAGCAGTTTGCGCGTAAACGCATTGGTGCAGATCACCACCTGCGCTGCCTGCAATGGCAATTGTTGTTGGTTATGCAACACAATGGCAGCTCCCTGTTGTTCATACCCCGTTACTTCCACGCCCGGCAATACTGTAACACCCATGGATTGCACCAACTGCAACAAGGCCTGGCACAATTTTCCCGAGTGCAGGTAGCCTTCCGCTTTATTCTCCACCAGGTGGGTAATGTGCCGGAAACCAAATCGCCTGATCTTCTTGTTCGCCAGGCTGAAGGTGTGTTTTTCGTTTGTGATTCCCCGTAATAAATGGTTCAGGCGGTCAATGTCTTCGAGAATAGCTGCTTCGTTCACCTGGTCTTTTTCGGTGAACAATTCATACCCGCCGCAACGGTCAAAATCAATCTGTTTTTTGCCAAATATTTTTGTGATACGCTCCAATCCGCGATAGCGCATTGCTACCAGTTGCAGCATTTGCGCTTCGCCACTTTTCCGGGCATCGTGCAACAGCTCGGTCAAACTGCCAAAGCACGCAAAACCTGCATTGCGCGTACTGGCGCCCGCTGGTATGATGCCCCGGTCAACAATGGCTACGGAAGCTTTTGGTTTTCTTTTCTTCAGGTAGTACGCACACCAGAGACCGGCCAGTCCGCTGCCGACAATGATCACATCTTTCGGTGCATAAAAACTTTCCTTTTCCCAGATTGAAAACTGCATTTTTACGTTATTGTTTACCAGGATCCCGGTTGGGGGTGGATGGCTTTCCCAAAAAAAGAAATGGTTTGTCACAATAAATGTAGCACCTTGCGACCGAACCCCAAAACCGGTACCCGAAACGTAAAACCTGAAACGCAAAACTTATGAAACTACCTGTTTACATCCTCTTATGCTGTACCCTCCTGGCATCAGGCTGTGAAAGCACCCAACAAATCCTGAATAGCATTGGCCAGACGCAGGGTACGGGGCTGACAAATGCCGAAATCGTATCCGGATTGAAAGAAGCGTTGTCCGTTGGTGCGCGCAATTCCAGCAACCAGCTGTCAGCGGTAGACGGATTTTTCAAAAATGCAGCCATCAAAATTCTCCTGCCTGAAGAAGCACAGAAAGTGGAGAAAGCCCTGCGTGATATAGGCCTGGGCAGCCTGGTAGATAAAGCCATCTTATCTGTAAACCGTGCTGCGGAAGATGCCGCCAAATCTGCCGCCCCCATCTTTATTGACGCCATCAAAGGCATGACCATACAGGATGCCCTGGGCATTCTGCAGGGAGGCGATTTTGCCGCCACCAATTACCTGAAAGAAAAAACGACCACCCCGCTTACCAATGCCTTCCGGCCGGTGATCGAAAGTTCACTGCAGAAAGTGAATGCTACCAAATACTGGTCTGATGTATTCTCTGCGTATAACAAGATTGCCACCAATAAAGTGAATCCCGATCTCTCTGCCTATGTTACCGGTAAAGCCCTCGACGGCATTTTTTACCAGGTAGGATTGGAGGAGCAAAAAATCCGCAAAGATCCTGTAGCACGTGTATCGGAAATTCTGAAGAAGGTGTTTGGCAGCCAGCAGGCAGCGGGCAAATAATCATACCAAAACTACAAAGAAAAATCCCGGACAGGCTTCCATGAACTGAATCTGTCCGGGATTTTTTATTGGGAACTTTTTCGTTTTACAGATGAATGGCTTCCCCGTAGGCCACTTCAATAGCTTCTTTGATGTTTTCGCTGATAGTGGGGTGGGGGTGAATACTGTTGAGCACTTCGTGATAAGTGGTTTCCAGTTTGCGCGCTACCACGGCCTCCGCAACCATTTCAGTTACATTATAACCGATCATGTGCGCGCCCAGCCATTCGCCGTATTTGGCGTCGAAGATCACCTTGATGAATCCTTCGTTATGTCCGGCTGCCGTTGCTTTACCGGCAGCGCTCAACGGGAACTTACCTACTTTGATTTCGTATCCTGCATCGCGGGCCTGTTTTTCTGTAAGTCCTACTGATGCAATTTCGGGTGAGCAATAGGTACAGCCCGGTACATTGCCATAGTCCAGCGGTTCCGGCTGGTGGTTGTACTTCTTTTCTTTATAACCGATATTCTCTACGCAAATGATACCTTCTTTGGAAGCTACGTGCGCCAATGCCTGGCCGGGAACGCAGTCGCCGATAGCGTATACATTCGGTATATTGGTCTGATAGTATTTGTCTACTACGATCTTTCCTTTCTCTGTCTTCACACCGGTTTCTTCCAGGCCAATGCCTTCTATATTGGCGGCCACACCTACTGCGCTCAGCAGGATATCGGCTTCCAGTTCCACTTCGCCTGATTCGGTTTTTACTTTTGCTTTTACGCCATTGCCGCTCGTGTTCACGCTGGTTACTTCGGCGCTGGTCATGATCTCGATGCCGTTCTTCTTGAAGCTCTTGGCCAGTTCTTTGGACACTTCTTCATCTTCTACCGGTACAATACGCGGCATGAATTCCACGATGGTCACCTTGGTGCCCATGCTGTTGTAGAAATAACCGAATTCCACACCAATAGCGCCACTGCCTACAATGATCATGCTTTTGGGTTGTTGCGGCAGCGCCATGGCTTCGCGGTAGCCGATCACTTTTTTACCATCCTGTTTCAGGCTGGGCAGTTCGCGGCTGCGACCGCCGGTAGCTATGATGATGTGTTTTCCTTCAACGATCTGCGTAGCGCCGGCAGCGTCTTTCACTTCTACTTTGCCGTTGCCTTTCAGTTTGCCGAAGCCGTAGATCACATCAATCTTGTTTTTCTTCATCAGGAACTGAACACCCTTGCTCATTTTATCAGCTACGCCGCGGCTGCGTTTGATCACCGCTGCGAAGTCGGCCTGACCGCTGGCTTCAATGCCATAGTCTTTGGCATGTTTGATGTCCTCATACACCTGTGCACTTTTCAACAATGCTTTGGTTGGAATACAGCCCCAGTTCAAACAAATGCCACCCAGGCTTTCTTTTTCAACGATTGCCGTTTTAAATCCGAGTTGGGATGCGCGGATAGCAGCC
>Ga0164243_10003784_pt1 | contig 24061 bp, 25 predicted proteins | sample OricompcompostOP_FD_108781 | JGI IMG/M metagenome (GOLD analysis project Ga0164243, IMG submission 108781) | Organic Plus compost microbial communities from Emeryville, California, USA - Original compost - Organic plus compost (OP) | ecosystem: Engineered > Solid waste > Mixed feedstock >...
TCCCGTAGGGCGCGCCAATGAATTCAATGACTTACATTTTCAGCCATTGAGACTGTCCAACGTATAGCCAATATATGGGCGTATGGACCGGTTGAGCGCTGCTCTTCGAACTCGGGTACGCCCTTCTCACTGAGCCGCTCCTGACTCTTTCCGACCGTTTTATCTGGTCCTTTAACACCTCCTCCAGAGCTCATGCCGCGACGATCCATTGATCTGCGCCAGCTGCCAAAACGGGCCGCTCCCAAGGATTTGGCCGCGCCTAGAGGATGCCATGTCGCCCATTATCTGAGAGCACATGATCGTCGCCCTCAGAATCACCTTTTAAAGTGCATCATGCTCTGCAAGCGCCGCTAATAGAGCGCTCGAACTAGCGACGAAACCGAAGCATTTCCTCACATTCCAGATCGTTGCCTCGGTGCAGAAAGCCGGCGAACTCGTCGCGCAGCAGTCCTCAAGCATGATGCAACCATAGCCGAGAAAATTCGCGTCGGTTAGCGAGTGTAAGACGCACTGATCGGTATTGACGCCGGCAAAGAAGATAGAGCGGATGCCAAGATTGCGTAGGATCGAGTCGAGGGGCGTGTCCCAAAACCCACTGATCCGATATTTGTCAACCTTGATGTCTTGCGGCTCCTGGGGGAGTTCGTCGACGACAGCAGCAGCCCAGGAGTCTTTCTGAAGGACAGGAGCGCCATTGTGCGGTAGCGGATCGCCAAGTCCGAGGCCTGTGCCGTGAGGCTTGTAGAGATGGAGCTGGTTCGGGGGCATATTGGCTAGGTCCGGCCGGTTTCCCCAATTAACCCAAATCACTGGAACACCCGCCAGCCGCAGTTTGGGTAGGAGCCTTGCTAGCGGCTCGATGGGCGCCCGATCAGCCGCATAGTTGCCGCCAACATGATCGACCCAGCCGCCGGCTGTACAGAAGTCGTTCTGCATATCAATGACGATTATCGCGCTGCTCTTGAGGTCAATCACCACTGACTGAGGCTCGGCGGCGATATGCAGCGGCTGCGGATTGGGCCGTCGCATGACCATGTCGACGGTCGTCCTACTGGCGAGCCAATGCGCTGAACCCACGCCTAGACGCCCCGTGCTTTCCATCTCGTTCTGAGCCATCGCGTTACCCTCGTAGCTCAAGCGGCTGCCTGACGAGACGCAAGCGGCGGCCTCGCCCGATGCCACTCCGTTGCCTGCTCATAGCGATGCGCAGCGGTCAGCAATTGCGCCTCCGCCAAGGGCCTGCCTATCAACTGAAAGGAGGTCGGCAGGCCTTCGGGCGTGAAACCACAGGGTACGCTGATAGCCGGCAACCCAAGGTAGTTGACGACCTTGGTGTTGCGGGTCAGCCCAGATACCATGTCGAGATAGGCGCCACCCTGAAGACCAGTTGTTTCGGCGATCGTCGGAACAGGCCGACTCAGCAATGGCGTAAGAAGCAGGTCGACATGTTCGAAGACCGCCTCGCTGAAGAGGCGCAGATAGGTGCCGCGCAGCTTCAGCGCCTGGATATAGTCGGCCGCCGTTATAAAGAAGCCCGCCTGCAACCGATTGCCCACCTCGAAAGTATAATCCTGCGACCTCCCACGCATAGTCGTCATGTGGTTGGCAGCACCTTCGGCCTTCATGACGAGCGGATGCAAATCACTGATCTCACCCAGGGTCGTGGCTGGAACCTTCACATCATCGACTTGAAATCCGATCCGTCTGAGCGTGTCGGCCGCCTCTTCGAGGGCACGGTCGATAGCTGGGTGGAGCTCCTCGTCAAAATAGCCGCGCGCTAGACCGATCCGTGGCAAGCGGCCGGGAATGTCTAGCAGACCTTCATAATCGGGTACCGGCGTGTCGATACTGGTCCGATCTGCATCGTCCTTACCGGCGATAACTGAGAGCATGCGCGCGCAGTCGCGCACGGTACGCGCCAGGGGACCGACCGCATCCAGAGAGAAGGACATCGGCATGACCCCCGCCCGACTAACGCGACCGCGGCTCGGCAACAGACCTACAACGCCAGAGACTGAGGCCGGACCACGGATTGATCCGCCGGTGTCAGAGCCAAGTGACCCGAATACCATGCCGGAACTGACCGCTACGCCAGATCCGCTGGATGATCCAGCCGGTATGTATTCCGGGTTCCAAGGATTCCGGCACGGCGGGTAGTTGGCGTTGTGGCCGTGCGGGCCCATTGCAAACTCTACCATGACAAGCCGGCCGATCTCGATCGCCCCGGCATCGTCGAGCCTGTTCAGCACCGTTGCCGTCTCTTTGCGGACACCTTCGTCACTGACCTTCGAGCCGCAGGCCGATACACGGCCGACGCGATAATACATGTCCTTGTGCGCAAGCGGCACGCCATGCATCCGTCCAATCCGCGCTCCGCCCGCGAGCGCCCTGTCAGCAGCTTCGGCCGCCGCAATTGCTGCCTGCCGATCAATCTCGACGAAAGCATGTAGAACCGGCTCTTGCGCTTCAACGCGATCAAGACAAGCCTCTGTCACTTCTCGGGAGGAGACTCGGCCCGCTGCGATCGCATCGGCTACTTCACAGAGAGATGCGGTGGCCCAATCAATCATGTTTCCCCGCCTCCGCAACGATAGCGAACTCAGCCATGAAATCAGCGGGCTCGGAATTGAAGGTCACGAGCGCCCGTACTTGCTCGATGGCAGCGGCAAGTTGCTTGACTTCTATGCGGATAGCCTCAACCCGGCCGGGATCGATCGTCAGCCGCGCCAGATCGCGATTCATCGCGAGGATCGTGCCGGCACTTATTTCAGTCATTACTATCTACTGCCTCCATGGATGAATGGGCCGCGAACAGCGAGGGCAAAGGTTGCGCTCGGCTTGCGATTGTGCGGCTGAGGCGTTAGGAGACGCCCTGCGCAGCAGCAGGCTGCTTGCGGCCTCGTCCGGTCCGCTGCGCAGTGGCGTCGCAACGACGGGAGCACGAATGGACAGCGCTGCTCGACAATCACGCAATCGCTCATCGCGAACCCGCCCTACTCCAAGCACCATCAGCAGAAGAACGACCGGAGAGTCCATGCCTGCCGAAGATCGGCTGCAGCGGGGCCCTACCCCCGCTGAGGACGAGATCTACGAGTATATAACCCGCGGCATCGTCTCTAAGAGCATCCGACCGGGCAGCCGGATACGCGAGGCCGCACTCGCTGAACGATTCAATGTCGGTCGGGCACGCGTGCGGCGCGTTCTTCGGCGCTTGGCGGAATTGGACGTCATCGAATTCCGACTGAATCGCGGCGCCTGTGTTTCGCGCCCATTGCCCGCTGAATCCCGTGCTGTATTCCAAACCCGTCGCGTGCTGGAGGCCGAGGCGGTGCGCGGTGCCGCGCGCCTTCGCGACAACGATGCCATCAGCAACCTGGAAACATTCGTTCAGCGCGAAATAATCGCGCATTCCAAGCGCCGGAGCGGCCTCACCGCCTTCTCCAGCGGCTTCCATACAATGGTGGCCGACATGTGCGGCAACCCGGTACTCGCCAAGATTCTGAAGCAACTCGTCCACCGCTGTGTCCTCATCCAGGCGCTTTATGAGCGCCAGTCGGCCCGCACGATCTGCCTCGTGGACGAGCATGCCGAGATCGCGAGGATGATCCGCGAAGGCCGCGCCAAGGACGCCGTGGTTGCGATGGATCGTCATATTGATCACATTGAGGACAGCTTGGACTACTCGAAGGCAGAACTGATGGATGACGCCAGCCCGGCGCCCGTTGCATGATCGGCGGCTAGATCATCACATCGCCGCCATTAGGGTTGAGTGTCGCCCCCACATAGAATGAACCTTCATCCGATGCGAGCAGCACGGCCGTCGGCGCGATCTCTCCAACCTCGCCATAGCGGCCGATCGGAATCTGGGCAGTAAGCTCCGCACGCCATTCAGGAGAATTGGTCCTCGAAAGAGCCGTGTCTATCGGACCGGGACAGATTGCGTTGACATTGATTCCGTAGCGGATGACTTCGCGCGCCAGCGCATGAGTGAAGCCAATAATGGCGGCTTTCGAAGCAGCATAATGGGCAAGCTCAAGGGCACCGCGATGGGCGAGTTGCGAGCTAGTGCTGATGATCCGACCCCAACCGCGCGCTTTCATGCCGGGAATAGCAAGCCGCGAGCAGAGAAAGACGCTACGGAGATTGATCGCCATCATCTCGTCCCACATCGAGACCGGCATGGTCTCGACGGTCGCGTAGCTCATGATACCGGCATTATTGAACAGAACATCTATACCGCCGAGTACCGCCTCGGCCTCCTTGAAGCAGGCTTCGACCGATGTCTCACTGGAGACGTCACCCACCAATCCGACAGACGACGCACCAGTTTTATCAAGTTCACGGACCGCTGCATCGACGAACCTTTCGTCGCGGTCCAAGATGGCGATCTCCGCTCCTTCGCGGGCCAGCGCGAACGCAATCGCCCGGCCAATCCCTCCTCCACCGCCGGTGATCAGGCATCTTTTGCCGGCCACTCGGCCGGCCCGGCGTTGCTCCATGTCTACGGCTCTGAGCTGATTCATCTGAGTACCTCGTCTTAGCGACCGCGGAAGAAGGGAAGGCCGAGCGCTGCTGGTGTGCGGATATTGCCAACCAGCCCACCGACGGCGAGAAGCGCCAGTAGGTAGGGCAGCATGAGCAGCAGCGCGACCGGCACCTCGAGGCCGAGATTGGGAAGGAGAAACTGAAGTGCCGTAGCCGTTCCGAAAAGAAGGCATGCGACGGCGGTTCGCCAGATAACCCAATTGCCGAAGATCACTGAGGCCAACGCCAAGTAACCGGCGCCCTTGGTCATACCCTCCGTGAAGGTATTGAGGTCTGCGATCGACAAAAAGCATCCGGCAACCCCCGCCATGGCACCGGCGTAGAGGACACCCAGATAGCGGGTCTTCGCCACGTCGATTCCGGCGTTGTCCGCTGCCGCTGGATCGTCTCCGACAGCCCGGATCGCCAGGCCGAAGCTCGTATATTGGATGAGCACCCAGGTACCGAAGGCGAGCAGGACGCCGATATAGAAGAGACTAGACTGCTGGAAGAGAGCCGGCCCAAGGATCGGAATGTCGGCGAGGAGCGGGACGCGCCAGACCGGAAGGCCCGGGATTAAATCGCTGGCACCGGCGCCACGAATCTGCCGAAAGAGAAAGGTTGTGGCTCCCAGCACAAGTATGTTGAAGCCAATACCGACGACGAGTTGATTGGCGCGGAGCGTAACGCTGAGCACGGCTTGGGAAGCGGCAACAAGGAGAGCAGCCGCTATGCCGGAGAGTAAGCCCACAAATGGCATCCCGGTCGCCAATGAAACCGTAGCGCCACCGAAAGCACCGGCAAGCATCATACCCTCCAGGCTGAGATTAAGGACGCCAGCACGTTCACTCAGGAGTTCGCCGCTTGCCGCAATGATCAGCGGCATTGCAAGACGCAAGCAGGAGGCAAGGAAGAGCCCGAGTTGTTCCTCGGTCATCAGCGCCCCCTGCCCTTTTTAGCGCGGTAGTCGAGCCAAGCCGCAGAACCGGCAAGCGCGATGACGATCAGACCTTGACAGATCCAGACGACCGCCGATGGCACACGCGCGAGCATCTCCATGGTTATCCCGCCAGATCGCAGAAAGGCGAAGAATAGAGCCGCAATAACAACACCGACGGCCGACCCCCGGGACAAAAGGCCGACGACAACTCCATCGAAGCCGTAATTCGACGAAAAACCGATCTTCAGCACATGCTGATCCCCCTGCACCATGGCGGCACCCGCGATGCCACCGAGGCCACCGGCAAGCGCCAGAGCAAGGAGCGGCAGCTTCTCGCTCATGCCTGCCCGACGTGCCGCGAGCGGGTTGAGACCGATCGCCCGGAGGCGCAAGCCGAAGGTCGAATGGGCGAGCGTGATGCCTATAGAAGCGGCGGCGACTAAAGCAATAACCAGCCCAACATGCAGCGGCGAAGCGGGATCGGACGTTAGCGGAGGAAGCCATGTGGACTGCGGGATCACTGGCGACTCCGGCTGGGTCGCAGCGGTGGTCTGTGGCTTGCGCAGCAGCGTCGTGGTCTGCACGCTCCAATAGACGAGGTTGAGCGCCACGAAGCTAAGGAGAAGCGTGCTGATCACCTCGTTGGTGCCGCGCTTCACCTTCAGCATACCGGCGATACCGCCCCATAAAGCACCAGCCAACGCGCCGACCAGCAGAGGCACCGTGATGGCGAGAATGGGCGGCAAGTTGGCCGCGCCGTAGAGAGCGGCAGCCGTCGCCATCATGCCGCCGACCGCGATTTGCCCCTCTCCCCCGACATTAATCAGATTGGCCTTCTCGGCGAGAATAAAGCCCAGACCGACGAGCGCAAATGGCACTGCACGATTGAGCGAAGCACCAATCGCGTAGCTCGATCCGAAGGCGCCGGTCCAGAAGGCCGATATCGCTGTCGGAACGGAAGCGCCGGTTGCCGCGATAAGCAATACTCCGATGCCAAGCGCCGCGGCAACGACCAGGATCGGCACCATAAAGGTGAGCGGAACGAAGACTAGGCTACGTGCAGCAACTCGAATACTCACGCTGCGATCTCCGTTGAAGGATGGCCAGCCATCAGCCTGCCGATCGCCTCCCGCGACGATTGGGTCGCCGGAAGCTCCCCCACTATTCGACCGCGAAATATCACAAGCACCCGATCTGCAACGGACAGCAATTCGTCGAGCTCGCTTGAGATCAGGAGTACGCCGACACCGTTGTCACGTGCAGCGCGGATGCGTTCGTACACGGCGCTGACGGCACCGATGTCGAGGCCGCGTGTCGGCTGTGCGGCAAGTAGAAAGACCAGCGGGTCGAGCGACAGCTCGCGGGCAAGCACCGCCTTCTGTTGATTGCCACCGGAAAGGCTCGCCATTGGCGCATCCGGGCCCGAGGCCCGCACATCGTAGCGCAGCATCAAGTCCTCAGCTTCGCGCAGCATGGCGCCCCGACGGACGAGACCGAGACGGCTGAAGCGGCGAAGATCATTCATGAAAAGGTTTTCAGCGACGCTCATGGGCATGACGCAGGCCGTGGCATGTCGGTCCTCCGGGACAATGCCAGCACCCGCTGCGGTGATAGCCTTCGGATTGGCCCTTGTCGTTTCAGTGTCGCCGACGAAAACGCGTCCCGACGACGGCGTAGCAAGACCCGATAGGATTGCCCCGAGTTCGCTCTGGCCATTGCCCTCCACTCCTGCAATGCCAACGATCTCGCCACCGCGTATTTCGATCGTTACGTTGTCGAGTCGTCGCACGCCTGCTGCATCGTGATAGCTGACACCGTCAACCATCAGGGCATTGACTTTGGTGCGTGTGTTGACTGCCTTGGACTCATCGTCGGCGGCTTCGCTTTTTGTGCCGAGCGAGGCAGCGAGCGTCTGGTCGAGCGAGGCGATGTCGCGGCCAATCATTGAATGCACGAAGCGGCTGATGTCCGTATCAGCCGGCGAACCGGAATCAACCACCTGTCCAGCGCGCAAGACAGTGACCAGGTCGGCGATCTCGCTGATCTCGGCGAGCTTATGCGTCACAAGCAATACGGCACGGCCCCTTGCGGCGACCTTACGACAGACGTCTAGCAGCGCCTCGATCTCGAGCGGCGGCAGCACGGCAGTGGGCTCATCGAGGAGAAGCACGCGAGGCTCGCGCATCAGGCATTTGATGACCTCGACCCGCTGGCGCTCACCGACCGAAAGATCTTCAACAAGGCGGAATGGCTCGATGGGCAGTTCATAAGCCTCGGACAGCGCCCGAACCTTTTCGGCGGCACGATGGCGCTGCAGTCGCCCATACGTCCGACCGAGCATCAGATTCTCGACGACGGTCATGGCGCCGATCACGCTGAAATGCTGATGAACCATCGCGATACCGGCGGCGAGGCTGTCCGCTGGTTCGGATGGTCGGAAGGAAGCACCGTCGAAGCGCATCTCGCCGGTATCGGGCTGATGGATACCGAAGATGATGTTGCACAACGTCGACTTGCCGGCACCGTTCTCGCCAAGCAGACAATGTACCTTACCCGCCTCGAAGGACAGGGAAACGTCCCGCAGCGCGGCTCGTCCGACGAATTGCTTCGAAATTCCCGACAACTGAAGTATCGGCACATCCGAAGTCACCTTGGCTGCCGGCTTGCCGGCTGCTTGAGATTTGAGCACTCAAAGCCTCGCAATCTTCAGCGATCACCGGGACAGGGAGCGTCCCGGTGATCGTGGAGACTCGCCGACTACGCCGGCAGCGTCTTGATCTTTCCGGAAACAATATCGGCCTTGACCTGCTCGATTTTTGTCATGAGTTCGGGCTGTGGCGTGCAGAACTCAAAGCTCGAGGCTTCCGAACCGGCTTCGAGACCGTATGGCAAGAAGCCGGGCTGCCAGGTATCGGAGAGGAAGCGGCGAATTTGATCCTTCACCATGTAGCCGGTGCCGGTAATGGAGAAGCCGACATAAAGTGGATCATCGCTGCAGCGGTTGAAGTAGCTGCCGATGATATGCGTACTCTTTTCACGCGCAGCCTGCTCCAGCCCGCGCAGGCCCAGATTCATGATGTGGTAGTGGATGTCGGCGCCTTGCGCGATCGCCGCGAGGGTCGCTTCCTTGGCCTTGGCAACGTCGTCGAAGTCCCCGGTGAGGTTCGAAAAATACTTGATATCCGGATTCACTGATTTGGCGCCGTTACCAAACTCAATGCTCGCATTAACGATCGGCGGCAACTCGATGCCGCCTACAAAGCTCACGGCACCCGTCTTGGTGAGAAGCGCCGCGGCGACGCCTGCCACGTATGCGATCTGCCCCTGCCGTCCATCGGTCACCACATAATTCGGCAGCGGATCCTGTCCGCCTCCCCCAATGATTGAAAATTTCACGTTCGGAAAGCGCTGCGCAACGGCATAGCCGGCAGCCTCGCACTGTCCTCCGGCACCGACCACGAGCGGATTGGTTGAGGCGAGCGCCGTGAGCGCCTGCTCCATATCCGCCATCGAAACGTTCTCAATCGAGGTGATCTTGATCCTATCACCAAGCTCCGCCTCGATCTCCTTCATGCCTCTATAGCCACCCTCCATCCAGCCGCGATCGGTAATGGAGCCTGGAATGATGACTCCAATGGGAACCGGATCGGCCGCTCGGGCCCGGCGAATATAAGGCGTGGTCAGCAGGCCAGCGGTAGCGACACCGCCAACTGCAAGCCGCATTAAACCGCGGCGTGTGGTGTTGATTGCCATACTCGAGAATCCCTCTGGAGTTCGGTTAAGGCTCTCTAGCCGCAGAATTCAGCCAGAAAACTGTCGACACTATTGCAAGCGGCATGCCAGAGCCGCATGTGGCACCGCTAATCATCGAGATCGCCCGCCTGCCCAATCGCTCGCCTTCGGACGGGGCAAACTGCACTCGAAAAGTTCATCGCCCAGCGAAATCGATCCGCCCGCGCCGGTACTCCGTCATTGGCATCCTTGTTGCGTAGTTTTGTGAGCCGCTCCGTGTGCGGAGCCGACGAAAGTCTTCACGAGGTGCAGAAGGAGGATCGACGATGGATTCTTATGTCTACGGAACGCGCAAGGAATTGCCTGCCGGCTTTGACGAGTTTCTCGATCCGACCTACGCCGCTGTCATTTCAATCGACATGCATGAAGGCCACCTTGCAGACACGCCGGATTGCCCGTGCCCCGGACCCCGCGCGCGAGAAATCGTTGAGCCGATCAATGCGTTTCACCGTGCAGCGCGCGAACTCGGCGTGCCCGTTATCCACGTCCGAAGCGTCGTTCGCCGCAGCGGCGCGGACGACATCAAGGGAATTCCTGCGGCGTGGCGCCTTACCTATCCGCTCTATGTCGGACCAATTCCGAACGTCGATCAGCACGCCCTCGAGGGCTCGCGCTGGAACAACTTTGTCACCGAAGTTACCGACGATGATCTCACCGTCAGCACCAAGCGGCGGTTGTCCGTCTGGTATGCGACGGATCTCGACTTCCTGCTCCGCAATCTCAAGACCCGCGCCATCATCCTGAACGGCGCCTTTACAGATTGCTGCGTACTGAACGCCGCCTTCGAAGGCAGCAATATGGGCTATCGCGTGGTCGTGCCTCAGGATCTCGTGCGCGGCTCCAATCCCGAGATGGAGGATGCCGCTCTCCGCATCATGTCGCTGCATCTGGGACTGGTGGTAGACAGTCGTGACCTTCTTTTAGAATGGCGCGAGCGCCTCGCTTCCACAAGAAAATCTGCCGCCTGATCGTCGCGGGAGCGAGCAACGAAAATGGCCTTCGCCCTGGAAGAGACGACGATCGCGAAGATTCAGGAGGCATACAAAGCGGGGACGCTTTCCTGTTCTACTCTGGTACAGGGTTATCTTGACCGCTTTGCTGCTTATGATCAAAGCGGTCCAAAACTGAATGCGATCGTCGCGCTTAATCCAAAAGCCCTCGACGAAGCGCAGCGCCTTGACGAGCAATTCGCAAGAGACAGGCGCTTTGCAGGTCCCCTCCACGGCATTCCGGTCGTGGTCAAGGACCAGGCAGAGATGGAAGGCGTGCCGACAAGCTTCGGATCGGCCGCCTTGGTCGGTTATGTGCCTGAAGCCGACGCCGCAATCATCACCAAACTCAAGGAGGCCGGCGCGGTAATCATTGCCAAGACAACCATGCCGGACTTTGCAGCCTCCTGGTTTGGTTATGGCTCCGTACACGGAGATACGCGCTGCCCCTACTCGCTCGAGCGCGACTCCGGCGGGTCGAGCGGCGGAACGGGGTCAGCGATCGCCGCCAATTTCGCTGCAATCGGTATCGGCGAGGACACAGGTGGCTCGATCCGCCTCCCCTCCAGCGCCAACAATCTCGTCGGTCTCCGCGTCACGCCTGGTCTAATCAGCCGCGTCGGTCTTTCTCCCCTTCTTGTGCTTCAGGACACAGCCGGACCAATGGCGCGGACGGTCACAGATGCCGCAATACTGCTGGATGCGCTGGTAGGTTACGATCCACGCGATGCCTACACGACGACCTTCACTATAGCCAACCACCAAGGCAGCTATACCCGCCACCTTAAATCGAACGCGCTGATGGGAGCTCGGGTCGGTGTGCTCAAGGAGGGCTTCGGCAGCGACAGCGATCCTGACTGCTCGCAGGTGAATGAGGTCATCCGCGCGGCAATCGACGCAATGAGCGATGCCGGTGCGGAGATAGTCGAGATCAGCTTGCCCAGTGTCAGCGAACTTATCGCGGACACTTCTCTTTATATCTCCCAGTCGCGCTACGATCTCGACACCTTCCTGAAGAGCCGTCCGAAGCTCCGTTACAAATCGATCGAGGAAATCTTCAAGTCCGGCCTCTACGATAAGAATCTCGACCTTATCCCAGCACTGGTCGAGATGGGGCCTCTCAACCCCTGGGACGATCCTGACTATTACAGGAAGCTCGCGCGCTGCGCGGAATTCCAGCGTCTCCTCGTCGATCTCATTGCCTCGAATAAGCTCTCCGGCCTTTGCTACCCCTGCTGCCAGGTCCTCTCTCCGAGCATAGAGGAACTGCGCGCCGATCGCTGGACCGTACTGTCCTATCCAACCAATACGACGATTGCGGCCCAGTCCTGGTTACCGTCGATCTGCCTACCGGCCGGCTTCTCGCAAGGCGGCGTTCCGGTTGGATTGGAGATGATCGCACCGCCCTATCGTGAAGGCGATCTGCTCGGCCTGGGCTACGCTTTCGAACAGCACACGCATTGGCGGCGTCCGCCGACGAGTTGTCCCGAGCTCTAGAGGATGGTCCGCATGAAACATCAGCGACGCGGGCCACCGCCAGCACAAGATTTGGACAGAACCGGCGGGCAAGCTTCATCGTCCCCCGCCGTCTCGGCGATCGCACCAACCGAGCATGGCACATCGCTTGCTGACATCAGCTTCGTGCGGCTTGGCAGATTCGTATCCCACGCCACAACCGAGAATGGCGGTCCAAAGATTTACTCATTGCAACAGTTCTCTATGAGAAAGGTGAGAGACACATGTCAGATCTGTATGTGAGGAGCCTTCTTGGAAAGTTCGGTGCCGCGGCGATGGGAATCGTCTTTGTCGCCGCTCTCCCGGCGGCGGCGCAGGAACGTGATCCTCGCGATTCCGCCCTTGTCGGAGAGATACCTGAAGCGGTGCAGAAGGTGATTGCTTTCGACAAGGAAGGGAAAAAGCTCGATCAACCGTTCAGCATCGCCTACCTCACCGAATGCGTGACCAATTCCTATTGCGAAGCTCGGCTCAAGGGATTGCAGGATGCCGCCGATAAATTCGGCTTCACTTTCAAGATCTTTGATGCGAATTTTAACCCTCAGGCACAGCTCAAGCATGTCCAGAATGCGGTCCAAGAAGGCTTCGACGGTTACCTCTTCGCACCGACTGCGGACGCGCCAGCCTGCAAGATGTGGAAAGATTTCCTGGTTCCGACTGAAAAGCCAGTCGTATCGCTCGACCTCACCATGTGCGGCGACATCGACTACACAGAGGGCTTGGCTGCCACTGTAACGATGCAGAGTCAGCCCTATTTCGACTTCCACATCGAGAACGCCTTCAAGAAGGCCTGCGAGGGCAAGGAAACCTGCAAGGGCATTTCGCTCAGTGGCTTCGCCGGCTCCGATCTCTTCACTCGCTGGGAGAAGGCAATTGACAACGGCCTAGCCAAATACCCGAACGTGCAGATGGTGTCCCGGCGCGAAGCCAAGTTCGATCCGCGTGTTGCACAGCAGATTACGCAGGACACCTTGCAGGTCCACAAGGACCTCACCTTTGTCGTCTCCCATTACGACGACATGTCGCTTGGCGCCGTCGCCGCGATCAAGGCGGCAGGCCTCACTCCCGGCAAGGACGTGCTCATCTATAGCGACGCGGTAAACAAGCTCGGCGTCAAGCAGATTCAGGCGGGTGTATTCAACGAGTCGACGATCGTGCTGCCCTATGACGAGTCCTATTACGCCGCCGTAGCGTTGGTCATGGCGCTCGTCGGCCAACCGGTGAACGCCTACATCAACGAGAAAGATTTGCCGCGCATCACCGATACGGTGGGTACGCTCATCATCACTCCTGATAACGTCGACAAGTTTACTCCGAACTGGTGACGATCGAAGATCGGGGGCTTGCTCCGATGATCGCGACCGATGCCGCGCCCATTCCGGTGAGCCTGCGGGACGTCAGCAAGTTCTTTCCCGGTGTTGTCGCACTCCGGGGCGTGAGCCTCGACCTCCTTGCCGGTGAGGTGCACGGCCTCATCGGCGAGAACGGCGCCGGCAAGTCGACTCTGATCAAGATCATTGCCGGTGCCCACAAGCCTGACGAGGGCGAAATATCGCTCTTCGGAGAGACGCTCGATACTGCCGACCCGCGCGCCCGCGAAAAGGCAGGGGTCGGCGTCATTTATCAGGAACGTGCCATAGTTCCGGAGCTCTCTGCCTCGGCCAATGTCTTTCTCGGACGGACTATCAATTGGGGACCGTTCATCTCGTCACGCGCAACGAAACGGCGCTTCCGTGAACTCGCCGGCCGGCTCGGCGCCGACATTAACCCGAACACTCCGGCCGGTAGCCTTTCGGTCGCTAATCAGCAGCTTCTCGAGATCATGCGGGCGCTCCAGAATGATCACCGTATCCTGATCCTAGACGAGCCGACTACCGCGCTTGGTGCTCCCGAGCGGAGGAACCTCTACAAGATCGTTGACGAGCTCCGGCAGCAAGGTCTGGCGCTTATCTTTATCTCCCACGATCTGGACGAAGTGCGGAGCCTCTGCGACCGGATTAGTGTCATGCACAATGGTGAGTTAGTCGCCACGGCCCCGGTATCCAATTGGACGAAACAGTCGATGGTGGCTGCGATGCTGGGCGGCGCCCCACTCCGTTCCGGCATAGCGCGCAACCCGCCCGCGGAAGCCCTTGCCCTCTCCGTCAAGGAACTGACCATTCCCGGCGTAGTCGAGCGCGTTTCCTTCACAGTGCACAAGGGGGAGATCCTCGGCATTGCCGGATTGATCGGCTCAGGAAGGACCGAGATCTTGCGAGCGATCGCCGGCGCCGATGGCAGGTTTGACGGCGAGATCGAGATCGAAGGCCGCTCGAAGCCCTGGCCCGCGACCGTCCCGCGAGCTCTCGAATACGGAATTGCACTGGCACCGGAAGACCGACGGCGGCAGGGTCTCGTCCTCGGCCTCAGCGCGGCGGACAATGTCACCCTCACCGATCTAGGCAAGGCTTCGATGGCCGGCATCGTGACCGAGAAGCGACGGATCGATCTCGCAGCGCAGGTGATGCGCGGCCTTGCTTTCAACCTTTCGCGCCTCGGCATGCCGGCGCAAACACTGTCCGGCGGCAATCAGCAGAAGCTCGTCATCGGCAAATGGCTGTTTCGCGACCCCAAGGTCCTGCTCCTCGACGAACCTACCCAAGGCATCGATGTCGGCGCCAAGGCGGAAATTTTCAGCGTCATCGCCGATCTCGCCAACCAAGGCACGGCTGTAGTCCTCGTTTCCTCCGAATTCGAGGAAGTCCTGGATCTGGCCGATCGCATACTCGTTGTCGGCAACGGACGGGCGTTAGCGACGCTCACCCGCAAAGACGCCTCCATCAAACGGATTCTTGATCTTCTATTCGCAGTGGAGGAAACCGCGTGAACGACATTCAGCCGCGCTGGTATCAGAGCCGCGGTCTTGTTCCCAAAAGCGGTTGGGCACCACTTCTGCGGCGGTATGGCATTGTTCTCGCGTTCCTCATGCTGGTCATCGCCGTCGCAATCGGTAGCCCGTCCTTCCTTAGCCTCCAGAATCTTCTCAATATCGTGGTCCAATGGACACCGGCCGGGATTCTAGCGGTCGGCGCGACATTCGTGATCCTCGCCGGCGGGTTTGACCTCTCAGCCGCTTCCGGCTTCGCACTCTGCACTGTGGTGGCAGCGATCCTCGCGACGAATGGCATACCCGTAAGCCTTTCCTTCCTCGTCGCAATACTGGTTGGTGTGGGGATCGGCATAATCAACGCCATCCTTATCGTTGCCCTTAAGATCAACCCTTTCATTGCCACGCTTGCTTCTGGCTTTGCCCTTGCCGGCGCCCCTTTTATCCTCGTCGAGAACCCCTTCATTATGGTTTCGGAGGACGGCTTCGATACGCTGGGGACCGGACACTGGCTCGGCATTCCATATTCAGGCCTCGTGCTCCTGGCCTTCTTCGTCATTGGCGACGTTCTCCTTTCGAGGACGCCCTACGGCCAATCGATTTACAGCATCGGCGGAAACCCCGAGGCGAGCCATCTCTTTGGCATCCGCGTCGGCTTGGTGACGGCAAGTACCTACGTCGTGTCCGGCCTCAGCATGGGCGTCGCCGCCATCGTTTCCGCCTCACAGCTCAGCTATTCGGCTTCCGAGCAGGATCCGGCGCTGATCTTCGACGTAATCGTATCGGTAGTGGTCGGCGGCACGTCACTCGCGGGCGGCTACGGGGCGATGTGGCGAACAGCAATAGGCCTTGCCACGCTCGCCACTCTGCAAAATGGCCTCAACCTACTTCAGGTTGATTCCTCCTCTCAATATATCGTGAAGGGCTTCATCATCATCGTGGCGCTCGGCTTCGATGTCTGGATGCGTTCACTTGCGCAATCCTCCGAGCGCTCAGCGCGGCGGCCTCAATCCACCGCTCAACCGGCGACTTACGCAAAAGCACTCTCAGCCGCGGAAGAGAAAACATGACGGCCAATCATATCGAGAGCGAAGCCGTGGCGCCCCGTGTCCGCAAGCAAAATCCAGCGACCTTGGGTAAACTTGTCAGTGGCGACTTCATCTACTCCTATGGAATCGCGATCGCCTTGGCGATCCTCGTCGCGCTGGTTGCAATCGGCGACCCATCTTTCCTGTCATTGACCAATCTCATCAACATGCTCGGCCAGTGGGCTCCCGCGGGGATCATGGCCGTCGCCATGACTTATGTCATCATCGTTCGGGGTTTCGACCTTTCCATCGCCTCTGGCTTTTCGCTTTGCGCCATCGTTGCGGCACTTGCCGCCGCCGGCGGATACAGCAACGGCGTCGCCTTCGCAGCAGCCCTCCTGACCGGACTCGCAATCGGGGTCTTCAATGGAGCCCTCGTCGCCGGGTTCGCGATCAATCCATTCATCGCGACGGTTGGCTCAGGCTTCATCCTGCTTGGGCTCGACATCATCCTGACGCCAAATGCCTACATCACCGTTGACCAGTCGGGCTTCGACAGCCTTGGCAGCGGAAGCTGGCTTGGCATTCCGATCAAGGGTTTCATTCTCATCGCCTTCCTTCTCGCGGGTGAGTTCGTATTGAAGCGAACGCGATATGGGCAATACCTCTATGCGGTCGGCGGCAATCCGGAGGCGGCGCGACTCAGCGGCTTACATGTCCGCACCCTCACAGGCTCGACCTATCTCTTTCTCGGCTTCGCAACAGGAGTCGCCGGGCTCCTTGCCGCCTCGCAGCTCGCCTCGGCGCAGGCACGGATGGAACCCACCATCGTTTTCGACGTCATCGCCATCGTCGTGCTCGGTGGCACGTCGCTCGCCGGCGGTTCCGGGGCAATATGGCGCACGGCTGTCGGTCTGGCCATCATCGCCACTATCTCAAATGGTTTCACATTGCTCGGCCTCAGTCCTTTCTATCAGAGCATCGTCAAAGGAACGGTGATCTTACTAGCTGTTGCGCTGGAGGGCTGGGCCCAGCGCGTTACCACTGCAAAGCTCGCCCAGCGCAGTGCCGCCGAGGCCTCAGTGTCCGGAAGGGAGACTACCTGAAATGCCTCGCATCACCCTCAACTGTGACATGGGCGAGAGTTTCAGCATCTACCGCTTCGGCGCTGACGAAGCGCTTATGGAAATCATAGACGTCGCCAATGTCGCCTGCGGGTTTCACGGTTCCGACTTCAACCATATGCGCCGCACCGTCAAACTCGCCAAGGCGGCCGGCGTAGCGATCGGCGCCCATCCCTCACTTCCCGACATGCAGGGCTTCGGCCGCCGCGTGATGGCCATATCACGGGAAGAGTTGGTCAATTGCGTGCTCTACCAACTCGGAGCCCTCTCCGCTTTTCTGAAGGCCGAAGGCGTGCCGCTTAACCATATCAAACCGCATGGCGCGCTCTACTCTATGGCGGCGCGCGATGCCGAGATCGCGCATGCAATCGCCGACGCCGCCGATATCTACCGTGTCCCGATCTTCGGGCTACCGGGCACCGCACATGAGCAGGTTTATCGAGAGCGCCAACATGACTTCGTCCCCGAATTCTTCGCCGATCTAGACTATGACGACGATGGCAATCTACTGATCACGCGTGAGCATCCTCCCGTCGATCCGGCTCTGGCAACCCGCCGCGTGGTCGACTTGGTGCGCACCAGACGCATTGTAAGCATCGGCGGCCACACCTTTCCAACGCATGCCGAGACGATCTGCGTCCACTCCGACACGCCGAATGCCGTCGAAATAGCAACGGCGGTCGCCAGCGCGCTAGCCAATGAGCCGGCCTGATCTTTCCGCAATATTGAGGAGCCGAGATGAGCGAGAACTTTCAGATCGAAGAGGTAACGATCACTGACGTCCACACCGCCATAGCTGCTGGTACGCTGACGGCCGAGGCGCTGATCACCGCCTATCTCAATCGGATCGAAGACCTTGACCGTGCGGGCCCCAAGATCAACGCGATTATCGCCATCAATCCGGTGGCGCTAGCGGAAGCGAGGGCGCTCGACGCCGAATATGCAGCGACCGGCAAGCTCAGAGGTCCGCTTCATGGCATTCCAGTCGTCGTCAAAGACCAGGTCGAGACCAAGGGTATCCCGACTACCTTCGGCTCGATAGCCGAGGACGGCTACATGCCGGCCGACGATGCAACTGCGATCAAGAAATTGAAGGCCGCTGGCGCCATCATCCTTGCCAAAACGGCCATGCCCGATTTCGCGACCTCCTGGTTCGGATTCTGTTCCAAGATAGGCGAGACGAAGAACCCCTACGATCTCTCACGCGATCCCGGCGGATCTAGCAGCGGTACTGCTGCGGCTGTCGCGGCGAATCTCAGCACCATTGGCATTGGCGAGGACACGGGAGGGTCGATCCGCTTGCCGGCGAGCTTCTGCAATCTCGTCGGAGTGCGGGTGACGCCGGGCCTGATCAGCCGCAACGGTATGTCGCCTCTTGTCGTCTTCCAGGATACGGCCGGGCCGATGACCAGAACGGTGAAGGACGCTGCGATTCTCCTCGACGCGTTGGTCGGTTACGATCCGAAGGACGAATATACTACTGCGGCTCTGATTGCCGCCCCGAAGGGCAGCTATGCTGATGCCATAGATATTGACAGCCTCAACGGTGCACGCCTCGGCGTGGTTCGCAATGCCTTCGGCAGCAAGGACAATCCAGAGGCCGCTTCGGTCAACCGGGTTGTCGAAGTGGCGTTTGCCAAGCTCCAGTCGGCGGGCGCGACACTAATCGAGATCGAGATACCTGACCTTCTCGATCATATCGTGGAAACCTCACTTTACCTCACGCACTCACGCCACGACATCAACAAGTTTCTCGCTTCGCGACCCAATATGCCGACCGGCTCACTCGAAGCCATCAAGGCGGCTGGCAAGTTCGATCCAACGCTTGACCTTCTCGTCGACATCTTTGAAGGGCCGACACATCCCGAAGACGATCCCGGTTACTTCCGCAAGCTCGCGGCACGCGAGCGCTTCCAGCGCCTCGTCGTCGGCATGATGGGCCGCGAGAATCTCGACGCGTTGATCTACCCTGCCGTACAGGTTCTGCCACCAACCAAGGATGATGTACGGACGGGTAAGCACGCCTGCCTTACCTTCCCTACCAACACACTCATCGCGTCGCAGACGTGGATGCCCTCGATCTGCCTGCCAGCTGGTTTCAGCGAGGAGGGTCTACCGGTTGGCGTGGAGATCGTTGTCCTGCCCTATCATGAGCCTGATCTCTTTCGGCTTGGCTCAGCTTTTGAAGCCGTCGTCAAAGCTCGGCGTTCACCACGCATCACTTAACCTGCAGACTTGTCCAGCGCAGCGACGGTTTGCGAGAAGCACGTCAAATGGCATGGTATCGATTCTCTGCTCTCGCTTGGCCGATCACTCGCGACGATCTCCCGTGTACGCCAGACGGCGAAATTAACGATGCCAGCAAGGAGCATGAGGGCGAGAAGAGCACCACAAACCAGCATTGCGAGCAGGCCATACTGCCTGGGCCTCTTGTAGGCGAAAACACCTATCCCAGGAATATGGGGATGAGAATGACAGCAGCCCGACCATTTCTTCGCGTGACGTGGACCCTCTCAATATCCGGTAGGCCTTACGCATAGGCATTCTCAACGGCCCCGGCATTTCTACCCACGGTTGTATGGCGGTTGAACCGATGCGAGCCGCCGGCAATCTTCGCAAGCCCGGAGAAGGCACCGCCTTCCGCAGCGCCCTCTCCCGGGATCAGTTGGTTTTCTTGAAACTCCGCTGGATTCTTATCCGAACCTCCGGATTGTCCGGCGCGGCTTTCAAGCCGACTGGCCGGCTTGGCCGCTTGGCCTGCGAGTTCGGATAATATCCGTCGCACTCATTGAGCCCCATTCAAAGCCACCTTCACCGCAGTCGTTCCCCTGCCCGTAACACTGCTGATGCACATAGGCGTAGTAGGAGAAGCGATCCCAATGATCATTGTGAGGGCAGCAACCGCGAAAAGGCGTTTTATTCCGGTCATGTTGGACGTCTCCAGTGATATCGAACGCCCCAATCTCACAACCAGAATAGGCTCGGGACTCCGGCCGTCATTGATCTCGTCACACGGCGACACCCGGATCATTCATTCTCGTGCTCCCGAGGAGGATCGAACGGAGCCGCGCCCCATATCTTTTCCTCAAACCTTGTGATAGGTTGCGCCATCGTCGGGACTGAATTGGCATGCCGACGACAGGGTCCACCGACGATATGCTCCCGCCTTATTCATGAGAGGATCATCCTCTCCGTGCGGGAGTTCGCATAACCTTCCAGAAGAGATTTCTCGGAATCAGATCGCTCAAGCTGTCCGCAAGGCAGCGCGATCGGGTGCGACGGCCGACACCGGACCTTTGCTCAATCGCTATCGAACGCCTTTGCGGCGCTTCGCTACTCTCAGGAAAATCTGACTATGACTATCGGAACTGTGAAATGGTTCAACAGCCAGAAGGGTTTTGGCTTCATTCAGCCGAAGGACGGAGGCCCTGACGTTTTCGTTCATATCTCGGCTGTCGAGCGTGCGGGCCTGTCCGGCCTGACGGAAGGGCAGCAGATCTCCTACGAGATCGTCGCCGACCGCCGGAGCGGCAAGTCTTCCGCGGACAATCTCCGTCCGGTGTAGCGTTCGTCGCTTAGCGAGCCAGAGCCCGCCTGCAAGGCGGGCCTGGCATTATTCGAAAGTTCTGATGAGTATGCACAAATTCCAGCCCGGAGAGGTGGTGGTCTACCGCTCGCAGCAGCGAGTCATGCCTGCCGCCCCCGGCGAGTACCGGGTGGTCGCGGTTCGCCCCGATGAGAACGGCGAACCCGCCTACCGCATCAGGAACGAAGGTGAGAAGCACGAGCGCATCGCCCGTGAAAGCGAGCTCAGCTGGACTCGCTGAATTATACGTTCTATCTGCAGGCGTTCGATAAATATCGTCCCGCTATCGTCGGCTCCGGGCTTGGGCGGTTCACCGATCTGGTGGCGGACGCTCCCGCGCTGCGGAGCTGGAAGACAGCCCTGGTCGTCTTCGGCGCTTTTTCGGCCGTCCTTGGGCAGACAGATCTATTTCGATTTTGAAAGGAAACTTCATGCAGGTGCTCGTCCGCGAGAACAATGTCGATCAGGCCATGCGCGTCCTCAAGAAGAAGCTCCAGCGCGAGGGCGTTTTCCGTGAGCTGAAGGCCAAGCGCTTCTACGAGAAGCCGTCGGAAAAGAAGGCGCGGGAAAAGGGCGAGGCCATTCGGCGTGCCAGAAAGCAGGCGAGAAAGCTCGCCCAGCGTGAGGGCCTGCTTCCGAGGCCGAAGCCGCGGGTCAATGCAGGGCCTCGGCGGGCAGGCGGTTAAACCGGAGACTCTGGGTACCGTCACGGCAGTGCCCCACAGGGATGATGACGATCCCAAGCTCCAGTAGTGAACAATCGGCCGCCATCGCGCGGCCGGTTTTGATTCATACGCGTGTCTACCCTGTTGAAGGTCTGAGGACACCGCTCATTGCAAAAATAAGATCGGCATCGCGGGTTGCGGGCTTCCGCGCAAAGAAGCCCGTCTGGTTTGCGGGGCAGCCACACGTTATATGCCGCCCATGTCAAAGAAGATCGGTTTCCTGTCGTTCGGGCACTGGACGCCCTCCCCGCAATCGCAGACGCGCTCGGGGTCCGACGCGCTCCTGCAGTCGATCGACCTCGCTGTCGCGGCCGAAGCGCTCGGGGCCGACGGCGCCTATTTCCGGGTGCATCACTTCGCCCGCCAGCTCGCTTCGCCCTTTCCGCTGCTGGCAGCCATCGGCGCGAAAACCAGCAAGATCGAGATCGGCACCGCCGTCATCGACATGCGCTACGAGAACCCGCTCTACATGGCCGAGGATGCCGGCGCGGCCGACCTCATCGCCGGCGGGCGGCTGCAACTCGGCATCAGCCGGGGATCGCCCGAGCAGGTGATCGATGGCTGGCGCTATTTCGGCTACGCTCCGGTCGAGGGGCAGACCGACGCCGATATGGGCCGTCGCCACGCAGAGGTCCTGCTCGACGTGCTGCGCGGCGAAGGCTTTGCCGAGCCCAATCCGCGTCCCATGTTCCCCAACCCGCCGGGCCTCCTCCGCGTCGAGCCGCATTCGGCGGGCCTCCGCGACCGCATCTGGTGGGGCGCTGGCTCCAACGCCACCGCTGTCTGGGCCGCGAAGCTCGGCATGAACCTGCAAAGCTCCACGCTGAAGGACGACGAAACCGGCGAGCCGTTCCACGTCCAGCAGGCCGCCCAGATCCGCGCCTATCGCGAGGCGTGGAAGGAAGCCGGCCACACGCGAGAGCCGCGCGTCTCGGTGAGCCGCAGCATCTTCGCTTTGGTGAACGATCGTGATCGCGCCTATTTCGGACGCGGAGGCCAGGAACAGGACCATGTCGGCTTCATCGACGAGAAGACCCGCGCCATTTTCGGCCGGAGCTATGCTGCCGAGCCGGATGTCCTCATCGCGCAACTGGCGAAGGATGAGGCGATCGCGGAAGCCGATACGCTTCTGCTGACCGTCCCCAACCAGCTCGGCGTCGACTACAATGCCCATGTCATCGAGGCGATCCTGACGCATGTCGCCCCGGCGCTGGGCTGGCGCTGACCCAAGCGGACGGCACTACAGAAGAAGCTCCGGGAATATCTTCCTCGCCACCGGAACACTTCCGCGCGATCCCGCGTTTCTTCAATCACATCACTTGCTATGATGCGCTTGCAGACTCATGCAGGGAGCAAAACGCCATGGCAAAACTATGCCAGTACAGGATGGTTGGGTCGGAAGGCTCGGACATCTTTGTGAATGCTGAGCTGATCCGCTTCATGCGGCCCTCCAACGAAACGACGGCCATCTATTTCGACGAGAGTCACTGGATCGTCGTCGCTGCGCGGATGCAGGAAGCGGTTCAGGTCTGGCAGGATGCCCTGAAGGGCGCCTAGCCCGCACAGAATCGCGTTTTGCCTGATTTCAAGGCACGGATTCAGGTTTTCCGTGCGCTTCCATCTCGTTTCTTTTCCCAAGCCCTCCAATAGTGTAGTCGTCCTCTCAGTTGGCGAGGAGGATCGCCAGCAGGCAACACTGGAGGACTATGGTGAGGAAGTTCCATCATCTCATCGCAGCAGCCGGATTGGGCTGTGCATCACTTTTCATTTCCGGCGCCGCGATGGCGCAGAACTATCCCGATCGCCCGATCAACTGGATCATCCCCAGCTCCGCCGGTAGCGCTTTCGACGTGATCGCACGTCTCATCACGCCGAAACTGTCGGAACTTCTGGGCCAGTCGGTCGTGATCGAGAACCTTGCTGGCGCCGGCGGCACGGTCGGGGCGACGAAAGCCGCCACCCAGAAAGCCGACGGCTACACCTGGCTCATGATCAACACCAACCACTCGGCCTCCGCCGCTCTCTACAAGAGCCTCGGCTATGACCTGCTTCGGGATTTCGATCCGCTGGTCAACCTCGTGGCTTCGCATCACGTCCTCGTCGCGAAGAAGGATCTCGAGGTCAACAACCTCGCCGATTTCGTCGCGCTGGCGAAGGCCAAGCCCGGCGAGCTGAATATCGCTTCGGCCGGCGTCGGCTCCGCGACCTTTCTCTGCGGCGAGCTCTTCAAGTCGGTTGCGGGCATCGACCTGACCCACATCCCCTATGCCGGCGGCGGCCCCGCCCTCGCCTCCATCGTGGCCGGTGAAACCGACTTCTACGCTGCGCCCTACGGCACGGCGAAGCCGTTCATCGACGAGGGCTCCGTCAAGGCGCTCGCGATCGCGTCCGGCGAACGCGTGTCCTTCGACCCCGAGCTTCCCTCGGCCTCGGAGACCGTTCCGGGCTACGCCTTCATCGCCTGGTATGGCCTCGCGGTTCCGCATGGCACGCCGGCCGATGTGCAGGACAAGATCCGGCAGGCGGTTTCCGAGACGCTGGCCGATCCGAAGATCAAGCAGCAGTACCTCGATCTCGGCTTCGACGTTCTCGACACGGGTCCGGAAGAATTTCGCGCCTTCGTGGAGAAGGATGTCGCCGCCATGACCAAGGTCATCCAGGACTCCGGCATCCAGCCGCAATAGTGGCGGATGCACGAAAAATTGTGGCCGGCTGCCTTCGGGCGGCCGGTTTTTTATTATGGACAACCTTGCGGCCTTCCGCGACTGGGATCATAGGATTCCGCATCGACCACAATCCATCCGCAGCATCCGTCCCATGACAGCACCGACAGTAGCGTTCCGGAAAGCCAACTCTCTTTCACGCTGGTTCGCGGCCCTCGCCCCCGTGGCGCTGCTCGCCGGCGCCCTTCTCTGTCCGGCGACGAGCTTTGCAAGGCCTCTGCCTCCGGTCGACTTCGATGCGCCCGACGA
>Ga0164243_10003785_pt1 | contig 24057 bp, 23 predicted proteins | sample OricompcompostOP_FD_108781 | JGI IMG/M metagenome (GOLD analysis project Ga0164243, IMG submission 108781) | Organic Plus compost microbial communities from Emeryville, California, USA - Original compost - Organic plus compost (OP) | ecosystem: Engineered > Solid waste > Mixed feedstock >...
GTAGTCGCGCATTGCGCGCTGTTCGACGCGGACATCAGTCATCGCTTCGATCAGGCCGGTCTGTTCCTGATGCATGGCGCTGATCAGGCCAACGCGCATGGACTGGGTATTCATTCGAATCGTTGCAGGTGAAAGGATTTCTGGAGAGTAATGCCGAACCGGGCGATGCGCCAGGGGCGGCGCTGTTCAGGGTTTTATCTTGGTTCTGATGTATACGAATAGTAATAGTGGTAAACGCCCCTGCTGCTGTGGACAACCGCAAGTTTCACTTGCGGATCAACCCCTTGGGCGCGGTACAAGTGCCGGATAAGCGCTGTATCGCGCGGGGATGGTTTCTGCAGAATTCGGCGGCCGTGGAAAATTTCGCGGTTGTCCCCATGACGGCTACGCATTGTCCGCAGCTTTATCCACAGAGGACGTTCCCTGATCCGCCACCGAAGACAGTTTCGGCTTGTGGTTCCGGCACATGAATCGGAAGTAACGGAAACGGCGTGGAATTCATCGGCGCGGATAAACCAGCACAGGATGCGGCTGTGGATAAACCTCTGCAAATCCGCTGGACCTGATGTGAACAGCGGCCGAAAAAACGACACAGCATTTTTTTCTCCAGTAAACGTCCTTGGTTCATACAGACTTTTTTCAGCAGATATCCGGATCGCAAGCCATTGAACCGAAAAGGGTAAACCGGGTTATGCACAGAATGGGCGGGGCGTTAACCATTACTACTATCCATATATGAAGCAATATATAAAAAAGACCGTGCCGGCACGTCGCCCTGTATCTTCGGCGATATGTTTTCATCACGCCGTGTTTTATGAGTGCTATGTGCTGAGCCACACAAAATGGAATGGGCCCCAAAGAAGTGAGTGCACGCTTACGCCATGTCGCCTTTGCAGATTTGGATGTTGAGCGGCCATTGCTGCTATTTCCCCCCGTTGTTCAAATCCAATTGCGCAATCGATCGCGCCCGATTGGCGAGCTGCTTCAATGCTGGCGTACATTTATTGGAGGGGACCGGCGGTGATGCACGCGGCTGGGAAGTTTTCCTCACAACGCTGCCGCGTAGATTGCGCGCGCATCGGCGCGGGTAAGCAAGGAAGGGCCGTACTGCAGTTCCAGCATTTGTAGCAATGCTGCATCGGCAAGTCGGTCCAGGTCCGATTCGCCAACTCCAACTTCGCGCAAGCGGGTCTCGATCCCGGTTTCCAGTGCAATACCGGCCAGGCGCGCGATCAGTGCTTCGACGCGCGCTTCCTCGCTGCCGCTGGCACCGGGGGCGACGATTTCCGCGAGTTCGGCGTACTGGGCCCGGGCCGAGGATGCGTTGAAACGCAGCACATGCGCGAGTACCAATGCGCGTGCCAGGCTCTCCGGGACCTGAAAGATTCCGGTGACCGGAGCGGCGAGCGCCTGCATCGTGGGGGAGGGGGCATTGGCGAAGGACTGGCCGGCCAGCAATCCGCCGAGTTGCATAGCTTGTTTCGCGACAAGATTGGTGTTGTCGCGGCAGGCGGTCAGGATATGCGCGGACAGGAAGCGCAGCGCCTGGCTGGCCAGCATGTCGGACAACGGATTCTTTTTTTGCGGCGCGGCATAGGCTTCGATCGCCCGTGCCATCGCTCCGATGCCGTCAGCAGCGGTCGCTTTTGGAAAGTGGTTCGAGGTCAGTCGGGCATCCAGGATGACGAGATCTGCATAAAGTGCCGGAGAGACGATAGTCTTATCCGCGGCTTCATCCATGGCTACCGCAACGAACGGCATGGCTTCTGCGCTGCTGCCCGCCGTGGTCGGAATCTGGATCAAAGGCAGGCGAGGGCCGCTGAGTTTGTTCACGCCGTAGGCGGTGGCCAGATCCTGTTCGTTCAGAGCGAGTGAGGCCACCAACTTGGCGACATCCATCGCACTGCCGTCACCCCAGCCGACCACAATCTCAATTTCCCGGCGACGCGCCTCGGCTGTCGCGCGCAGTATGACCGCCTCGGTTGGGCGGGAACGGACTTCGGAAAACATCTCTACGCTCATGCCCGCGTCTTTCAAAGCACGGACGGCCGGCGCGAGCAGGGCGCATTGCCCGATGTCGGGATTGCTCACGATGAGCAGGTGACATACCAGCGGAAAGTGATGCGCGACGAGAGCAGGGAGATGAGCTGTTGCGCCGGGTTCACAGACAAGGTTGGGAATTGTCCTGAAACTGAAGGGGGCAAGCGTGCTTGCGTGCATGTTCTTGTCTCCCGTGTTGCGGGCTGTTGTATCTTCTCGAGGTGGCGGCCATACCGGCTGTTTCACGTGAAACATCAGGAGTTGGCATGTTCGATCCTCAAATCGTATTTCTGCGTACTCATGCTGGCCGTACTGAAATCCATGAAAAGAAGTCCGGCCTGACGCAGAGCGAGCGTTTGGTATTGATCATGATCGACGGAGTTACGCCATACAGCAGAGTGCGTGCGAAACTGCCGGTGCTGACCGAGCAGCGTTTCGAGCGTGCGATGCATACCTTGCTGCAGAAGGAGTTGATCAGCGAAGTATTCATGCCGGTTCCAAATGAAAAGCCTGAAGAGGTGGAGCGCAGCGTGATCGACCGCTATCTGCAGCAAGACCCGCTTGATCCGGTCACCATCATCATGGCTCCCGAGGATGAGCGGCTTGATCTGCCTCCACGGATACCGCAGATTCCTGCCGCATCGATAGACGAGCTGCCGTCCCGATCGCCGCCCTCGAACGAACCGATCCACGCGTCCCGACCGGCCATTAACGAGCAGGATGCGCGGATTGCCGATGAAATCGGTGCGCAGGCGCGTGCTCGCGCCCGCCCGAGAGTCGCGCCGGCACGAATCCGAAACATCTACGAGCCCGAAGCGCGGCAGCGCCGGCCGGCCGGGCGCGGGCCGATAATCTATTGGGGCATGGCAATCAGCGGAGCATTCATCCTTGGTTACGCCCTGGCTCGCCTGACTTCATGAAGCACAAGACGCTGTTCCACGTGAAACAATTTTCCCTTCAGGCGCTGTTTGCCGGCAGGGATCGCACGATTGCTCGTATAATCTCGCCTCTGGCGCTCGCGCGCTATCCATCCTGACCGTCCACTGATTGACGGGGCGTACCATGCTTTTTCCTTCCGAGTTCGACGTGATTGTTGTAGGCGGCGGCCATGCCGGCACCGAAGCCGCACTGGTCTCCGCACGTATGGGCCAGAAGACTCTGCTGCTGACCCACAACATCGAAACGCTCGGCCAGATGTCGTGCAACCCTTCGATCGGCGGCATCGGCAAGGGGCATCTGGTCAAGGAAGTGGATGCGCTCGGTGGGGCGATGGCAATCGCCACCGACGAAGGCGGCATCCAGTTCCGTATCCTGAATTCGTCGAAGGGGCCGGCGGTACGTGCCACCCGCGCCCAGGCCGACCGTGTTTTATACAAGGCGGCGATCCGGTGCCGATTGGAGAACCAGCCAAACCTGTGGCTGTTCCAGCAGGCAGTGGACGACCTGATGATCGAGGGTGAGCGCGTGGTCGGCGCGATCACCCAGGTCGGACTGCGTTTCCGCAGCCGCGCAGTGGTGTTGACTGCCGGTACCTTTCTCGACGGCAAGATCCATGTCGGCCTCAACAATTATTCGGCCGGGCGCGCCGGCGACCCGCCGGCCGTGTCGCTGTCGGCGCGCCTGAAGGAATTGAAGCTGCCACAGGGGCGCTTGAAGACCGGCACGCCGCCGCGCATCGACGGCCGCACGATCGACTTCTCGGTAATGGAAGAACAGCCCGGCGATCTCGATCCGATCCCGGTGTTCTCGGTGCTGGGCAGGGCGGACATGCATCCGCGTCAGCTTCCGTGCTGGATCACGCATACCAACGAGCGTACCCACGAAATCATTCGCGGCGGGCTCGACCGCAGCCCGATGTACACCGGTGTGATCGAAGGTGTCGGCCCGCGCTATTGCCCGTCGATCGAGGACAAGATCCATCGCTTCGCCGACAAGGCTTCGCACCAGATCTTCCTCGAGCCGGAAGGCTTGACCACCAACGAGTTCTATCCGAACGGGATTTCGACCAGCCTGCCGTTCGACGTGCAGCTCGAACTCGTGCACTCGATACCCGGTCTGGAAAATGCCCACATCCTGCGCCCCGGCTACGCGATCGAATACGACTATTTCGACCCGCGTGGACTGAAGGCTTCGCTGGAGACGCGAGCGATACAAGGCCTGTTCTTCGCCGGGCAGATCAACGGCACCACCGGCTACGAGGAAGCTGCCGCCCAGGGCCTGCTGGCCGGCATCAATGCCGCGCTGCAGACCCAGGGCCGCGAGCCGTGGACCCCGCGCCGCGACCAAGCCTACCTCGGTGTTCTGGCCGATGACCTGATCACCAAGGGTGTACAGGAACCGTACCGGATGTTTACCAGCCGCGCCGAATACCGGCTCTCGCTGCGCGAGGACAATGCCGATCTGCGGCTGACCGAAATCGGCCGTGAGCTCGGCTGCGTTGGCGACGCGCAGTGGGAAATCTTCGAACGCAAGCGCGAAGCCATCGCGCGCGAACTGGAGCGCCTGAAATCCACCTGGGTCAATCCGCGCCTGGTGCCAGCGTCGGAGGCCGAACGCGTGCTGGGCAAGGCAATCGAGCGTGAGTATGCACTCACTGATCTTCTGCGCCGCCCGAACGTGAGCTACGAAAGCCTGATGAGCCTGAAAGGCGCGGACGGTCAGAACCTGGCCGGCCCGGGCGTGGCCGACGATGGGGTACGCGAGCAGGTCGAGATCCAGGTCAAGTACGCCGGCTACATCGATCGCCAGGCGAAGGAAGTCGAGCGCCACGACCATTACGAAAACCTGAAGCTGCCGGCCGAGCTCGATTACATGGAAGTGCGCGGTCTGTCGATCGAGGTTCGGCAGAAGCTGAACAAGCATCGCCCGGAAACGCTGGGCCAGGCCTCGCGCATTTCCGGCGTCACGCCGGCCGCGATCTCGCTGCTGCTGGTGCACCTGAAAAAAGGTGGGTTCAAGGCCTTCGCCGGCGCGAAGCACGCCGCCTGAGGCCGCCCCAATGCCGGCCTTCGACCGTGACACATTGACAGCCAGACTGCACCAAGGCATTGAGACGCTGCGCCTGGACCTGGACGCCCGGCAGCTCGTCCGATTGGTCGATTATCTGGCGTTGCTGACGAAGTGGAACGGCGTCTACAACCTGACTGCCGTACGCGATCCGGCGCAGATGGTGACGCAGCACCTGCTCGACTCGCTGGCAGTGGTGCCGGCCTTCTCGGATGCGCATCATGTGCTCGACGTCGGCGCCGGCGGCGGTTTGCCCGGCATCGTACTGGCCATTGCACGCCCCGGCATGCAATTGACGCTGGTCGACACCGTGCAGAAGAAGACGGCTTTCCTGATGCAGGTGAAGGCCGAACTCGGCCTCGCGAACGTCAACGTGCATCATGCCCGCGTCGAACAACTGAAGGTCGCGCGCAAATTCGATGTGATCACGTCGCGCGCATTTGCCGAACTGAGCGATTTCGTGAACTGGTCCGGCCATTTGCTGGAAGAGGGCGGGCACTTCATCGCCTTGAAAGGCGTGTATCCACAGGACGAAATTGCGCGCCTGCCGCCCGGCTGGAAGGTGACGCAGGTGCAGGCGCTGCAGGTGCCGGAGCTCGGCGCCGAGCGTCACCTGGTATTCATTGAAAGAGGGGAGCGGGCATGACAGCGGCATTCGATGCGATCGGTATCACCGACATCTGGCAACTGGTTGCCGCCACGATGGTGTTCCTGATGCTGCCCGGCCCCGGCACCTTTTGCGTATTGACCTGCGCCGCCAAGGGAGGGCTGCGCGGCGGCTTCGCCTCGCTGTTCGGCCTGATGCTGGGCGACGCCGCCCTGATGTTCATGGCGGCGATCGGCGTTGCGGCCTTGCTGCAGGCGAATCCGATGTTGTTTACCGGCGTGCAGTACATCGGTGCCGCCTACCTTGCTTACCTGGGCTGGAAACTGTTGACTGCCAAGACAGGGCAGGGCGGCGCAATCGTACCGTTCTCCAACGCCGCCGATTTCCGGCGCGGCTTCCTCGTCACGCTGATCAATCCCAAGGCCATCGTGTTCTACATGGCCTTCTTCCCGCTCTTCATCAACCCCGCCACGCATCAGGGCGCGCTGACCTTCGTCACGCTGGCCGGCGTGATCATGAGCTGCACGCTGTTCTACGGCAGCCTGCTGGTCATCGTCGGCAATGCGGCTGCGCGTCGTCTGTCGCGCAACCGCCGCATCGCCGCCTTCGCCTCGCGCGCCGCCGGCATCTTCCTGATCGGCTTCGGCATCAAGCTCACCACCAACTAATCGACATGGCAAAAATCTTCTGCGTCGCCAATCAGAAGGGCGGGGTCGGCAAGACCACGACATCGGTCAACCTGGCCGCCGGCCTGGCCCAGCACGACCAGCGCGTGCTGCTGGTCGACCTTGACCCGCAGGGCAATGCGACGATGGGCGCCGGCATCAACAAGTCCGACCTGCAAGCCTCGATCTACGAAGTGCTGCTCGGCATGTCCGACATCGCTAGCGCTCGCAAAACGTCCGAGACCGGCCGCTTCGACGTGCTGCCCGCAAACCGCGAACTGGCCGGCGCCGAAGTCGAGATGGTCGAACTCGACAACCGCGAAAAGCGCCTGAAGGACGCGCTCGCCAAGGTCGATGCCGAATACGACTTCGTGCTGATCGACTGTCCGCCGGCGCTGTCGATGCTGACGCTGAACGGCCTGTGCGCCGCGCACGGCGTGATCATCCCCATGCAGTGCGAGTACTACGCGCTGGAAGGCCTGTCGGACCTGGTCAACACGATCAAGAAGGTGCACGCGAAGCTGAATCCGGACCTGAAGATCATCGGCCTGCTGCGCGTGATGTTCGATCCGCGCATGACGCTGTCGCAGCAGGTCTCGGCGCAACTGGAACAGCACTTCGGCGACAAGGTGTTCAAGACCATCATTCCGCGCAACGTGCGCCTGGCCGAAGCCCCGTCTTACGGCATGCCGGGCGTGTCCTTCGACCCCTCGTCCAAGGGCGCGCAGGCCTACATCGCCTTCGGCGCCGAGATGGTGGAACGTATCAAATCGATGTAAGGCATGACCATGGCAACCAAGAAAAGCAAAGGCCTCGGCCGCGGCCTCGACGCACTGCTCGGCGGCTCTTCCGATTTCACCGAAGCCACCCCGTCCGTTCCCGGCGCACCGAGCACACTGAACGTCGCCCAGCTCCAGGCCGGCAAGTACCAGCCGCGCACGCGCATGGACGAGGGCGCGCTGCAGGAACTGGCCGCCTCGATCAAGGCCCAGGGCCTGATGCAGCCGATCCTGGTGCGTCCGATCTCCCACAACGGCGCCGACAGGTACGAAATCATCGCCGGCGAACGGCGCTTTCGCGCCGCGCAACTGGCCGGCCTGACCGAAGTGCCGGTGCTGGTCAAGGACGTCGACGACCAGGCCGCCGCCGCGATGGCGCTGATCGAAAACATTCAGCGCGAGGACCTGAATCCGCTAGAAGAAGCGCAAGGCATCCACCGGCTGATCACCGATTTCAGCTTTACCCATGAACAGGCCGCCGGCGCGGTCGGCCGTTCGCGCAGCGCGGTGTCCAACCTGCTGCGTCTGTTGAATCTCGCCAAACCGGTGCAGACGATGTTGATGGCCGGCGACATCGACATGGGTCATGCGCGCGCGCTGCTGGCGGTCGACTCCGCCAGCCAGATCACGTTGGCCAATCAGATTGTCGCCAAGCGCATGTCGGTGCGCGAGGCGGAAAAGCTGGTTGCCAAGAACAGTGCGGAAAGTGCGGCCAGACCGCGCGCGGCAAAGGAAAAGTCGCGCGACATCGCCCGCCTGGAAGAAGAATTGTCGGATGCATTGGCGACGCAGGTTACGATCAAGGCGGGTCCCAAGAATCGCGGCCAGTTGATCATCGATTTCGCCGATCTCGATGCGCTCGACGGCTTGATTGGCAAGTTGCGAGCCTGAGCGTATGGCTTCGCCGGGCTGGTCACCAGCGAAATGCCGATTATTCAGTATCTGCTTATTCCGACCCTCAGGAATTTGCTGTGGAAATGTCAGTTTTATTTAAGCAGATAGCCACATGTTTCTTTTAGAAAACAATCACTGTCCAAGCGCCATTGCCGTGCGTGCAGGGGGTATCTTCCCGAAGCCCAGCCAAATCGCAGCGATACGGTAGTTTTACTGTATTTTTTCCGTCCGTTTCCAGCACGTTACTGGTTTGACGCTCGTTGTGGATACCACTTATAATCCCGGGGTTTGTCGCGAAGCATCACATCAAGCGCGGCGCCGGCGGTAAACAACCAAGGCCGGATCGCATCCCCATCAGGACCTTCATGCTGCGCATCGTTCTCCTGCAATTTGCGGCCGCGGTGCTCGTCGGCATCGTCGCCGGGCTGATGGCCGGGAAGCATGCGCTGTTTTCAGCGCTGCTCGGAGGGGTGTGCTGCGTGATGCCGAACGCCTTATTCGCTTTGCGCCTGTTCGTGAACGCGCAAAAGCCCGGTGGTGCTAGCCCGATGACGTTTTTCATCGGGGAGTTTGTCAAGATTGCGTTGACCATCGCGCTGCTTGCAGCGGTGGCCTTGCTGTACCGCGATTTGAACTGGCTGGCGCTGATCGCCGCTTTCATCGTCGCGTTGAAAAGTTACTTAATTATATTGTTTAGGCACTGACATGGCATCAGCGAATCCCACTCCGTCGGAGTATATCGTCCACCACCTAGGACACTTGGCCACCGGCCACCAGCATTCAGTCGTCGATTTCTCCGTCTTCAACCTCGACACCATCTTCTGGTCCGTCGCGACCGGCGTCATCGGCCTCTTGTTCATGGTTCGCGCCGCACGGCGCGCGACTTCCGGTGTGCCGGGGCGTTTCCAGGCCCTGGTCGAGATGATCGTCGAAATGGTCGAAGAGCAGTCGAAGTCGATCGTTCATGGCGACCGCCGCTTCATCGCTCCGCTGGCTTTGACCGTGTTCGTCTGGATCCTGCTGATGAACTCGCTCGACTTCCTGCCGGTGGACTTGTTCGCAGCGATCTTCTCCCTGTTCGGCCTCGATATCCATCACCGCGTGGTGCCTACCGCCGACCTGAACGGCACGCTCGGCATGGCGCTCGGCGTGCTGGCACTGATGATCTATTACAGCATCAAGATCAAAGGCATCGGCGGCTGGGTCCACGAACTGTTCTCCGCGCCGTTCGGCCCCTGGATGGCGCCGTTCAACCTGCTGCTGAACATCATCGAATTCGCCGCCAAGACCATCTCGCTAGGCATGCGTCTTTTCGGAAACATGTACGCGGGCGAACTGGTGTTCCTGCTGATTGCGCTGCTGGGCGCCAGCGCCGCCATGTCGCTGGGCGGTTCTCTGCTGTTCCTCGGTCACGTGATTGCCGGTTCGATCTGGGCGATCTTCCACATCCTGATCGTGGTGCTGCAGGCCTTCATTTTCATGATGCTGACCCTGGTGTACATGGGCCAGTCGCATGAGGGCCACTAAGTAACGGTATCGAAAGATAGTAGTACGAGCAGTTTCGTTTTGTAGGCTTTTCATTTTTTATTTCAACTTAACCTCTTGAGGAAATCATGACTGACGTTTCTTTTGTTGCTCTGGCTTGCGGTTTGATCATCGGCCTCGGTGCCATTGGTGCATCCATCGGTATCGCTCTGATGGGCGGCAAGTTCCTGGAAGCAGCCGCTCGTCAGCCGGAACTGATGAACGCCCTGCAGACCCGCATGTTCGTTCTGGCCGGTCTGATCGACGCGGCGTTCCTGATCGGCGTCGGTATCGCCATGCTGTTCGCTTTCGCGAACCCGTTCGCAGGGTAAGTCAGCAAAACAAGCTGATCCGCACGGCCGAACGGTAAAACGTTCGGCATTCGTTACTCTGAGAAGGAAAATACCGTGAACTTAAACGCAACCCTGTTTGCACAGTTCGTGGTCTTCTTCATCCTCGCGTGGTTCACGATGAAGTTCGTGTGGCCGCCGTTGATGAAAGCGCTCGACGAGCGCGCCGAGAGGATCGCGAACGGTCTGGCTGCCGCCGAGCGCGGCAAGGCCGAGATGGCTGCAGCCGAGAAGCGTGTCCAGGCCGAGCTGGCAGCAGCCCGCGACGAAGGCCAGAAGCGCATTGCCGACGCTGAAAAGCGCGCCGCAGCGATCATCGAAGAAGCCAAGAAGACCGCATCGGACGAAGCCGCGCGCATCGTCGCCCAGGCCAAGGCCGAGGCGGAACAGCAAGTCACTCGCGCGCGCGAAGAACTGCGCAACCAGGTCGCGGCGCTGGCCGTGTCCGGTGCCGAGCAGATCCTCAAGCGCGAGGTCAACGCAGCGGCACATGCCGAGCTGCTGAACCAACTGAAGACCGAGCTGTAATCATGGCCGAACTCGCAACGATCGCTCGTCCTTACGCAGAAGCGCTGTTCCGTGTGGCCAAGTCCGGCAATCTCGCCGCCTGGACCGACCTCGTGTCGGAAATGGCGGCCGTGGCTGCGCATCCCGACGTCAAGTCGTTCGCCAGCAATCCGAAGCATTCGGATCAGCAGGTCGTCGACACATTCCTGTCCCTGTTGAAGTCCAACGTCACGCCGGAAGCGAAGAACTTCGTCGTGATGCTGGTCGAGAACGGGCGCCTGACGCTGTTGCCGGAGATCGGCGAGCAGTTCATGGTGTTGAAGAACGCCGAGGAAGGTGCGGCCGATGCGGAGATCACGAGCGCGTTCGAGATGTCCGATGCTCAAGTGAAAGAGCTGGTGGCGACGCTGGAAAAGAAATTCGGACGCAAGCTCAAGCCGACGGTGAAGGTGGACAACAGCCTGATCGGCGGCGTACGCGTGGCTGTGGGCGACCAGGTGCTGGACACCTCGGTGCGCGCCAAGCTGCAGAAGATGTACGTCGCACTGGCTTCGTGAGCCCTGCGCAAGCGTCAAGCAGAGTGAAAAAATTTAGGAGTTATCATGCAACTCAACCCCTCTGAAATCAGCGAACTGATCAAGAGCCGGATTCAAGGCCTTGGCGAAACCGCTGAGATTCAAAACGAAGGCACGGTCATTTCGCTGACCGACGGCATCGCCCGTATTCACGGCCTGTCCGGCGCTATGCAGGGCGAAATGCTGGAGTTCCCGGGCAACACGTTCGGCCTCGCACTGAACCTCGAGCGCGACTCCGTCGGCGCCGTTATCCTGGGCGACTACGAGCACATTTCCGAAGGCGACACCGTCAAGTGCACGGGCCGCATCCTGGAAGTGCCGGTCGGCCCGGAACTGCGCGGCCGCGTGGTCAACGCGCTGGGTCAGCCGATCGACGGCAAGGGCCCGATCAATACCAAGCTGACTTCCCCGATCGAAAAGATCGCTCCGGGCGTGATCGCGCGTCAGTCCGTGTCGCAGCCGATGCAGACCGGCCTGAAGGCGATCGACTCGATGGTGCCGATCGGCCGTGGCCAGCGCGAGCTGATCATCGGCGACCGTCAGACCGGCAAGTCGGCCGTTGCGGTTGATACCATCATCAACCAGAAGGGCCAGAACATGACGTGTATCTACGTCGCGATCGGCCAGAAGGCATCGACGATCAAGAACATCGTGCGCGCGCTGGAACAGCACGGTGCGATGGAATACACGATCGTGGTCGCCGCCTCCGCTTCCGAATCCGCCGCGATGCAGTACGTGTCGGCCTATTCCGGCTGCGCGATGGGCGAATACTTCCGCGACCGCGGCGAAGACGCGCTGATCGTCTATGACGATCTGTCCAAGCAAGCCGTCGCCTACCGCCAGGTTTCGCTGCTGCTGCGCCGTCCGCCGGGCCGTGAAGCGTTCCCGGGCGACGTGTTCTACCTGCACTCCCGTCTGCTCGAGCGTGCCGCACGCGTGAACGCCGACTACGTCGAGAAGTTCACCAACGGCGAAGTCAAGGGCCAGACCGGTTCGCTGACCGCGCTGCCGATCATCGAGACGCAGGCCGGCGACGTGTCCGCGTTTGTTCCGACCAACGTGATCTCGATCACCGACGGCCAGATCTTCCTGGAGACCTCGCTGTTCAACGCCGGTATCCGTCCCGCGATCAACGCCGGTATCTCGGTGTCGCGCGTTGGTGGCGCCGCGCAGACCAAGGTCATCAAGAGCCTGTCCGGGGGTATCCGTACCGACCTGGCGCAGTATCGTGAACTGGCCGCGTTCGCGCAGTTCGCATCGGACCTGGACGAAGCGACCCGCCGCCAGCTCGACCGCGGCGCACGCGTGACCGAACTGCTGAAGCAGCCGCAGTACTCGCCGCTGCCGATCTCGTTGATGGCGGTCTCGCTGTTCGCGGTCAACAAGGGCTACTTCGACGACATCGACGTGAAGCAGGTGCTGGCCTTCGAATCCGGCCTGCACAACTTCATGAAGACGTCCCACGCGGCACTGCTGCAGAAGATTGAAGATACCAAGCAACTCGACAAAGACGGTGAAGCAGCGCTGGCCGCCGCGATTGCAGACTTCAAGAAAACCTTCTGATCAGCTAAGGAGTCAGTACTCATGGCTGCAGGAAAAGAGATACGCGGCAAGATCAAGAGCGTAGAGAACACGAAGAAGATCACCAAGGCGATGGAAATGGTCGCCGCATCCAAGATGCGCAAGGCGCAGGACCGGATGCGTTCGGCCCGTCCCTACAGTGACAAGATTCGGAATATCGCCGCTCATCTGTCGCAGGCCAACCCCGAGTACACGCATCCGTTCCTGGTCAAGCAGGACGCCAGCAAGACGGTGGGCATCATCGTCGTCACGACCGACAAGGGTCTGTGCGGCGGCATGAACACCAACGTGCTGCGTCTTGTGACCAACAAGGTGCGCGAGCTCGAAGGACAGGGCAAGAAGGTTGAAACCGTTGCCATCGGCAACAAGGGCCTGGGCTTCCTCGGCCGGATCGGTGCCAAGGTAGTGTCGCAGGCCGTCGGCCTGGGCGACACGCCGCATCTGGACAAGCTGATCGGGCCGGTCAAGGTCCTGCTCGATGCTTACCAGGAGGGCAAGCTCGACGCGGTCTACCTGTGCTACACGAAGTTCATCAACACGATGAAGCAGGAGCCGATGATGGACCAGTTGCTGCCGCTCTCGTCGGAACGCATGGAAGCCGACAAGGGTTCGCACGCCTGGGATTACATCTACGAGCCCGATGCACAGACCGTGATCGACGAGCTGCTGGTGCGCTACGTCGAGGCATTGATCTACCAGGCAGTGGCCGAAAACATGGCGTCCGAACAGTCGGCGCGCATGGTCGCGATGAAGGCAGCGTCCGACAACGCCGGCAACGTGATCTCCGAGCTGAAGCTGGTCTACAACAAGACCCGCCAGGCCGCGATCACGAAGGAACTGTCCGAGATCGTCGCCGGTGCGGCTGCGGTTTAAACCAAGAATTTATTTATATTGAAGGAACGAAAATGGCTGAAGGCAAAATCGTTCAGTGTATCGGCGCCGTGGTTGACGTGGAATTTCCGCGCAATGCGATGCCGAAGGTGTACGACGCACTGAAGATGGAAGGCTCGGAGCTGACCCTGGAAGTGCAGCAACAGCTCGGCGACGGCGTGGTCCGTACCATTGCGCTGGGCTCCTCCGACGGTCTGCGTCGCGGCATGAAGATCCAGAACACCGGCGCACCGATCACGGTCCCGGTCGGCAAGGCAACGCTGGGCCGCATCATGGACGTGCTCGGCAACCCGATCGACGAAGTCGGCCCGATCGACCAGTCGCAGACGGCTTCGATCCACCGCAAGGCTCCGGCGTACGACGAGCTGTCCCCGTCGACCGAACTGCTGGAAACCGGCATCAAGGTGATCGACCTGGTGTGCCCGTTCGCCAAGGGCGGCAAGGTCGGCCTGTTCGGCGGCGCCGGCGTGGGCAAGACCGTCAACATGATGGAGCTGATCAACAACATCGCCAAGGCGCACTCGGGTCTGTCCGTGTTCGCAGGCGTGGGTGAGCGTACCCGTGAGGGCAACGACTTCTACCACGAAATGATCGAATCCAAGGTCGTGACGCCGGACGACTTCACGCAATCGAAGGTTGCGATGGTGTACGGCCAGATGAACGAGCCGCCGGGCAACCGTCTGCGCGTGGCGCTGACCGGTCTGACGATCGCCGAATCCTTCCGTGACGAAGGCCGCGACGTGCTGTTTTTCGTCGATAACATCTACCGTTACACGCTGGCCGGTACCGAAGTGTCCGCCCTGCTGGGCCGTATGCCTTCCGCGGTGGGTTACCAGCCGACGCTGGCGGAAGAAATGGGCCGTCTGCAGGAGCGTATTACCTCGACCAAGGTCGGTTCGATTACCTCGATCCAGGCCGTGTACGTCCCTGCGGATGACTTGACCGACCCGTCGCCGGCCACCACCTTCGCCCACCTGGACTCGACCGTCGTTCTGTCGCGTGACATCGCCGCCCTGGGTATCTACCCCGCCGTCGACCCGCTCGACTCGACCTCGCGCCAGCTGGACCCGAACGTCGTCGGTGCCGAGCACTACGAGACGGCACGCGCCGTGCAGGGCACGCTGCAGCGCTACAAGGAACTGCGCGACATCATCGCGATTCTGGGCATGGACGAACTGGCTCCGGAAGACAAGCTGGTGGTGGCCCGTGCTCGCAAGATGCAGCGCTTCCTGTCGCAGCCGTTCCACGTCGCCGAAATCTTCACCGGCGCACCGGGCAAGTACGTTTCGCTGAAGGACACGATCAAGGGCTTCAAGATGATCGCGTCGGGCGAACTGGACCACCTGCCGGAACAGGCGTTCTACATGGTCGGCACGATCGAAGAAGCGATCGAGAAGGCCAAGAAGCTTCAGTAATTTCATCTGCTCGGTTCCCTCCCCCTTGCAGGGGGATGAGTCGGGAGGTTCGCAAAGCATGCTTTGCGCCCGACGAGTCCGAGCAGCTTGCAAGCTGCGAGGTGGAAGGTTAGGGAGGGGGTAGTGAGGTCGAGTCAACGCAGTTACCGGTTCAAACGCTCGACCCCCTTCCCAACCTTCCCCCTGCAAGAGGGAAGGGGCCGGACGGTGATCCGGTAGGCGAGGGGCACACCCGCTTACCCTGAATCTTCAAGCGAACAAAAAGGTTCCATCATGGCAAACACACTCCACGTAGACGTCGTCTCCGCCGAAGAGGAAATCTTCGCCGGCGAAGCCGAGTTCGTCGCGTTGCCGGGTGAAGCGGGCGAGCTGGGCATCTACCCGAAGCACACGCCGCTGATCACGCGCATCCGCCCCGGTGCCGTCCGTATCAAGGTGCCGGGCCAGGCCGAAGACGAATTCGTGTTCGTGGCCGGCGGTATCCTCGAAGTGCAGCCGAACGGCGTGACCGTGCTGGCCGACACCGCGATCCGCGGCCACGACCTGGACGAAGCCAAGGCGGCCGAAGCCAAGAAGCTGGCCGAGGAAGCGCTGGCGAACAACGAGTCGTCGATCGACTATGCACGCGCACAGGCCGAACTGGCTGCCGCCGTGGCGCAATTGGCCGCGATCCAGCGGTTGCGTCAAAAGCGCTGAGGCGAGCGACCGGAATAACCGGGCTACAATCGAAAGGCAGCTTCGGCTGCCTTTTTTCTTTCCTATGCCATGACCGATACCTCGACCATCACCGACCTGCTACGCGCGGCGCGCACGATTGCCGTCGTCGGCCTGTCTGCGCAGCCCGAACGTCCCAGCCATGAAGTGGCGGCCTACCTGCAAGGGCAAGGCTACCGGATCATTCCGGTCAATCCGGCGTATGCGGGCACTCACATCCTCGGCGAACACTGTTACCCGACGCTGACCCAGGCTGCGCAGGCGGTGGCGCCCGAAGCCGGGAAGATCGACGTCGTCGACTGCTTCCGCCGATCCGAACACATCGCGCCGATCGTCGATGAAGCCATCGCGATCGGCGCGTCCGCCGTCTGGATGCAGCTCGGGGTCGAGGATCCGGTCGCGGCGGACAAGGCGCGGGCCGCCGGGATGACGGTAGTGATGGACAAGTGCATCAAGATCGAGCATCAGGCACACCTGTCCGGCCGGGGCTGATGCCTCGGCAGCCTTTCCCGGCCTGCCGATCCGGCGGCACCTGCTGCTGGCGCGCTGAGTCGGCGCATGCTAGCGTGCGAGCACCGGCATAAGAACAACAACGACATGGATCTCCTGCTCGACCCTGCCTTCTGGGAAACCGCCAGTTACGTGGTCACCGTGGTCGGCTTGCCGTTCGCGATCTTCCTGTTCTTCTACGAGCAGCGCAAGGAGCGCGACAGCGAGGACGAGGAGGCGTACCAGGTGCTGCAGAACGCATACAACGAATTCCTGCAGATCGTGCTCGCCAACCCCGACCTGCAGTTGCGCAGCGCCACCATGCGCCCCGATCTGACCGACGAGCAGCGCGAGCGCGCGCTGATCATCTTCGAGATGCTGATTTCGTTGTTCGAGCGCGCCTACATCGTGTCCTATGCGCCGGACCTGAAGGGCGTGGCGCTCAAGCGCTGGAACTCGTGGGACGACTACATGCGCGAATGGTGCGGGCGCGAGGATTTCTACTTCCTGCTGCCGCACCTGTTGCGCGGCGAGGATCCGGAATTCGCCGCCTACATCCGGCGCATCGCCGAGGAGGAGCAGGCTGCGCGCCTCAGGCAGCCGTAGCCGGTGGAGCAAGCGGGCCTCATCGGCGATAATGTCGCGCTTACCGAGACCCGAGATGCCGAATACCTTTCCCCCGCTCAAGAACGACACCTTCCTGCGCGCGCTGCTGCGCCAGCCGACCGACTACACGCCGCTGTGGCTGATGCGTCAGGCCGGTCGCTACCTGCCCGAATACCGCGAAACGCGCCGGCGCGCCGGCTCCTTTCTCGGTCTGGCCAAGAACCCGGATTACGCGACCGAGGTCACGCTGCAGCCGCTCGACCGCTACCCGCTCGATGCCGCGATCCTGTTCTCCGACATCCTGACCGTCCCCGACGCGATGGGCCTCGGGCTGTATTTCGCCGAAGGCGAGGGGCCGAAGTTCGAACGGCCGCTGCGCGACGAGAAGGCGGTGCACGCGTTGAAGACGCCGGAGCCGGGCAGCCTGCAGTACGTGTTCGATGCCGTCACGCAGATCCGTACCGCGCTGGGCGGCCGGGTGCCGCTGATCGGATTTTCCGGCAGCCCGTGGACGCTGGCCTGCTACATGGTCGAGGGCGGCGGTTCGAGCGATTTCCGCACGGTCAAGACCATGCTGTACGACCGGCCCGACCTGATGCACCACCTCCTGAAGACCAACGCCCTGGCCGTGGCCGACTACCTGAATGCCCAGATCGACGCCGGCGCGCAGGCGGTGATGATCTTCGACACCTGGGGCGGCGCGCTCGCGGACGGCGTCTACCAGGCGTTTTCGCTGGCCTACATGCGCGAAGTCGTGTCGCGGCTCAGGCGTGAGCAGGACGGCGTGCGCATTCCCGTCATCGTGTTCACCAAGGGCGGCGGCCTGTGGCTGGAACAGATCGCCGACATCGGCGCGGATGCCATCGGGCTGGACTGGACCGTCAACCTCGGCAGTGCCCGGGCCCGCATCGGACACAAGGTTGCGCTACAGGGCAACCTCGACCCGAATGTCCTGTTTGCCAGCGGTGAGCGCATTCGCGACGAAGTCGGCAAGCTGCTGGCCTCGTTCGGCGCGCCCGGATACGGCCATGTGTTCAACCTCGGCCATGGGATTTCGCAGCATACGCCGCCGGAAGCCGTGGAGACGCTGGTCGATGCAGTGCATGCGCTCAGCCGGGATCTGCGTGCCTGAGCCGGCAAGAGATCAATCGACCGCCGTGCGCGCGGGCGCGGAACTGTACAGAAACGTTTCATTTCCGGGCATTATTCACAGGCATGATCTTTGTGCGAGGCAACAAAAGCCGCGCGCTTGCGTTCCCAGGACCACGCTGTCATGTGGCGCCAAGTCCTTGATTTCAAAGGAAAGGCCTTTTTGCTCAAGGCGTGGGCAAAGGTCCGCAAGCCGCGCCGGAACTGGCCCGGGGCGCCATCGAAGGCCGACTGTCCACAAAGTTATCCACAAAGTTTGTGGAAACCGCTAAAAAGCCTTTACGAAACCGCCATTTAGCCGATTTTGTGAAGTAGAACTTTAAGTTGACGCAGGCCTGCTGCAGTTGCTGCAAATCGATCTTGACATGTCGGCCAAGGAGAGCCGCTCCATGCCGCCGACTTGTTCACACCGGAATGCTTGCCGAGCCGCGATGAGCCCAGGAAACAGTTTCTCGCATAAAACACTGTGCTTGCCCAAACATAAATCGTAAGTGCTTGATTTAAAAGGAACTGAAAAATTGCTTTATGAATAAGCAATAGATGAAAAGCCGCATGAAATCGAGCATTTCCGGGGGGTATCGGCATTTTCTCCACAAAGTTATCCACAGTATTTGTGGATAGATGAAAAACCCCTTTTGAAACGGGCTGTTAGCGCGCTTCCTTAACATTCACTTTAAGTCGTGAAACACCGCATTCTGAAGGTCGCGCTCGACGCTCCGCTCGACACCTGCTTCGATTACCGCTGGCGTGGCGCGGACGACGCGCCGGAACCCCAGCCTGGGCAGTTGGCACTGGTGCCGTTCGGCCGGCGCGAAAGCGTCGGGCTGGTTGTCGAGGTACTGCGGCACACCGCAGTGGACGACGCGCGGCTCAAGGATGTGCTGGCGCTGCGGACCCAGTTGCCGCCGCTGTCGCCGGCGTGGATCGCACTTTGCGCATTCGCGGCCGACTACTACCAGCGTCCGCTCGGCGAGGTGGCGCTGCCGGGCCTGCCGAAGAACCTGCGCTTGCCGAATACGGTCGCGCTGGACAAGGCCTTGAAAAAACTGGCGGTGGTACCGGCGACCGATGCGGCCGCCAGCGCCGCACCCGCGCTGAACCCGGCCCAAGAGACCGCGGCGCAGGCGATTGCGCAGGCGCGCGGGTTTGCGCCGACGCTGCTGTACGGCGTAACCGGCAGCGGCAAGACGGAGGTCTATCTGCAGGCTGCTGCGCGCATCCTGGCTGCGGCGCACGCCGACGGCACTCCGGCCCAGGTGTTGATCCTGGTGCCGGAGATCAACCTCACCCCGCAACTCGAAAACAACATCCGCGCCCGCTTTCCCGGCTTGCCGCTGGCGACCCTGCACAGCGGGCTGGCCGAAGGCGAGCGCCTGCGCCACTGGCTGGCCGCGCATCTCGGGCAGGCACGCATCGTCCTCGGCACCCGCCCGGCGATCCTGGCTTCGCTGCCGCACCTGCGCCTGATCGTGGTCGACGAGGAGCACGATCCGTCCTACAAGCAGCAGGAAGGCCTGCGCTACTCGGCGCGCGACCTGGCGGTATGGCGCGCACACCAGCTCGGCATTCCGATCGTGCTCGGATCGGCCACGCCGTCGCTGGAGACCTGGCAGCACGCCGCCTCCGGGCGCTACCGGCGCCTGGAACTGCGCGCGCGCGCCGTGCAGGACGCGCAACTGCCGGCGGTGCGCCTGATCGACACCGAACGCGACAAGCCGGCCGAAGGGCTCACGGCCACGTTGATGGCCGCGTTGAAGCGACGCCTGGAGCGCGGCGAGCAGTCGCTGCTGTATCTGAACCGGCGCGGCTATGCCCCGGTGCTGGCCTGCGACGCCTGTGGCTGGATCAGCAACTGTCCGCGCTGCACCGCCTTCATGGTGCTGCACAAGCCCGAACACCGGCTGCGCTGCCATCATTGCAGCCTGGAACAGCGCATTCCGCGTGCCTGCCCGACCTGCGGCAACATCGACCTGCAGCCGCTCGGGCGCGGCACCCAGCGCATCGAGGAAAGCCTGCAACTGCTGTTTCCGCAGGCGCGCCTGTTGCGCATCGACGCCGATTCGACCCGGCGCAAGGGTAGCGCGCAGGCGGCCTTCGACGCCGTGCACCGGGGCGAGGTCGACATCCTGATCGGCACGCAGATGGTCGCCAAGGGGCACGACTTCCGCAACCTGACGCTGGTCGGCGTGCTGAACCCGGACACCGCGCTGTTCTCGCACGACTACCGTGCCGCGGAGCGCCTGTTCGCGCAACTGATGCAGGTGGCCGGGCGCGCCGGACGCACCGGGCGGCGCGAGGGCGGCAATGCCAGCGAAGTGCTGATCCAGACCCGCTATCCGCAGCACCCGATGTATGCGGCCTTGATGGCGCACGACTACGAGCGCTTCGCGCAGGCGTTGACCGACGAGCGGCGCGAGGTCGGCCTGCCGCCATTCGTGTACCAGGCGCTGCTGCGCGCCGAGGCGCGCGCGCTGGACACCGCGCTCGAGTTCCTGGCGGCGGCGGCCGGCTGCCTCGCGCATCCCGGCGTCACGATCCACGACCCGATCCCGATGACGATGACGCGCGTGGCCAATGTCGAGCGTGCACAGCTGCTGGTCGAATCGGGCTCGCGCCCGGCGCTGCAGGCATTTCTCAAGGAGTGGATGCGCTTGCTGCGCGCGATGAAGACGCGCGCCAGGTGGTCGCTCGAAGTGGACCCGGTCGATATCTGATCACGGGTGCAGGCGGCGTTTGATCCGCCGTGCGTGTGCGAGCGTGGTTGCCAGCATGTGCCCGAGTCGATCGTCGCGCCGCGCCCGTTCGAACATGTACTGGCGCGTGCGACGCGCCCAGGCGTCGGACAAATGGCGCAGCGCCGCGTCGGCATGGCGCAGCATCCGCGCGCGCGAACGGAACACGAGCATCCGTTCGAGCACCCGTTGTTCGCCGCCGAGCAATGCCTTGTGCGGCTCCTTCCCCCACATGAAATGCAGTTCGCGGCCGCCGCGGGCGATGCAGGTGCAAACCAGGTGCCAGGCGCCGATCAGGCCGAGGCGGTAGTCGTTGTATGCGGGATCGTGCGCGCGCACGAAGGAAAAATAATTGTTGCCGCTGCGGTACACGACCGCGCCGGCGCAGACCTTGCCATCGATGGTACCGGCACCGACGAAGCCGCAGCGGTGCACCAGTTGCAGCATGCGTGCCTCTTCCGCGGCATCGATGCCGGACACCTTGCCCTTGGCTGCCATGCGTTCGCGGTTCAGGGCGACCACGGCGCCGAGCAGATCGGCGGACACGGCCGCGCCTTCCACGACCTCGTAACGGAACGAGGGAAAGGCCTCCTTGAAACGGTTCAGGTAGCGCTTCATGTTCTTGCGCGTCGCCTTGCCCAGCGCGGCCAGGTAAGCCTCTTCGCTGGCGGGCAGCGTCAGCACGCAGTCGTCGCTGCCATGCATGCGCAGGTGCGGCAGCGCAAGCCGGTCGCCTTGCGGGTAGATCGCATTGAACAGCAGCATGCCGGTATCCGGGTGGGCGGTAAAGACGGCTCGCGCGAATCGTTCGACGGTCGCCGCGTGCACCGGGATCGCCTCGTTCAGCACGCGGACCGCAGCCGATTCGATCCGGTACAGCCACAGCTCGGTCAGCTTGCCGTTGCGGTATTCGGCATACGACTGCACGCCATGCGTTCCGGACTCGATTTCGAGCTGCGGCAGCGACGCGTAAAAGCTGCCGTACAGATCGGCCAGCGCGGATTCCGCTCCTTCCGGGATGCCGGGGGCAAGGCACACGTCCGGCGCCGGCTCCGGCGCAAGGGCGGGCCCGGCATCGAGGCAGAGGACGGGAGAGTTCGCGTTTTCCGGATACATGGACGGGCGAGAAACGGAGTATGGCCGCATGCCGGTAAGACACGCCATGACTGCCGAGTTCGCCGCCCGGCGGCATTCTTTGTCCGCCCGCAAGTCCGGGCACGGCGCGGCCCTTCACCGGTATCCGGTTCCTTGAGGCGACTTGAGCGCCTGCATTACGCAGAGAACCTAAAGGAGCGTGTGCACGTCGAACAGAAGCGATGATTTCTTTCGGCAATGCATGAGCTTGCAGCAAACCCATTCCGCTTCCGTACCGGTCCGCACGCCGCTGTTGCAGCCGGGCCGCAATTGCTGGCGCATCGAACATGCGCATCGCTTCGCGATGCTGGTCGATGCCGCCGCCTATTTCCGCGCGGTGCGGGCGGCGATCCGTAACGCCCGCCACAGCATCTTCATCCTGAGCTGGGATATCGATACGCGCATGCGGCTGGTCCCGCAGGGTGCCGACGACGGCTATCCGGAGCCTTTGGGCGAATTCCTGCACGCGGTAGTCTCGGCGCGCCCGGGCCTGCGCGCCTGCGTGCTGAACTGGGACTACGCGATGCTGTATGCGCTCGAGCGCGAATGGTTGCCGTCCTACAAGTTCGACTGGCTGACCCACCAGCGCATCGCTTTCCGTATGGATGCCGCCCATCCGATGGGCGCATCGCATCACCAGAAGATCGTCGTGATCGACGATGCACTCGCCTTCGTCGGCGGACTCGACCTGACGCGCTGCCGCTGGGACGAGCCCGAGCATGCATGCCAGGCGCCGCTGCGGCGCGACAGCGACGGCAAAACCTATGCGCCGTTCCACGACGTGCAGGCGATGGTCGACGGCGATGTCGCGCGCGCGCTCGGCGAACTGGCGCGCACGCGCTGGACGCGCGCGGTGCGCGACGCGCCGCCGCCGCCGCCGGGCCCGGATGCGCAGCGCGCAGACCTGTGGCCGCAGGTCGAGCCCGACCTGTACGACGTGCCGGTTGCGATCTCGCGCACCGAGCCGGATTACGGTGGTCATCCGCATGTGCATGAGATACGGCAATTGCATCTCGACGCTATCGAGGCGGCGCGGCACGCCCTGTTCTTCGAAAACCAGTACTTCACGTCCGGCTTGATCGCCGACGCGCTGGCGGCGCGGCTGGCCCAGCCGGACGGCCCCGAGGTGGCGGTGATATCGCCGCGCACGCAGAGCGGCTGGCTGGAGCAGGCCACGATGGGCGTGTTGCGCGCGCGGGTCCACCGACGCCTGCGCCAGGCCGACACCTACTGCCGCTATCGCATGTACTGCCCGCAGATCCCGGGCCTCGGCGAGCAGTGCCTGAACGTGCACAGCAAGGTGTTGACGGTGGACGACACGCTGCTGTCGATCGGCTCGGCCAACCTGTCGAACCGCTCGATGGCGCTCGACACCGAATGCAACCTCAGCATCGAAGCCGGCGGCGACGCCCGTATTGCCGCTGCCATCGCGCGCATGCGCAACCGCCTGCTGGCCGAGCATCTGGACACGCTGCCCGAGGCGGTCGAGGCCCAGATGCAGCGCCAGTCCAGCCTGCATGCGGCCGTCGACGCGCTGGGCCGCAGCGAACGGCGACTGCTGGCGATGGAGCCCGAGGCGCCGCCCGAACTCGATGCGCTGATTCCGCAACAGGCCTTGTTCGACCCCGAAGGACCGATCGATCCGGAGGAACTGCTGGCCCAGGTCGTGCCGCGCGAGGCGCGCAAGCCGGCGCCGCGCCGCCTGGTCGGACTCGGCGTGCTGGCGCTGGCACTGGCTGCGCTGGCGGTGGCATGGCGCTGGACGCCGCTGCGCGACTACATCAACCTCGACTCGCTGGTGGCGCTCGCGCGCGGACTGGAGTCGCTGCCGTTCACGCCGCTCGCCGTGCTCGCGAGCTACGTGGTGGCGGGCCTGTTGATGGTGCCGGTGACGCTGCTGATTGCGGTGACCGGCATCGTGTTCGGGCCGCTCGAAGGTTCGCTGTATGCGCTCGGTGGCACGCTGCTGTCGGCCGCGGTCACCTACGGCCTCGGCTACTGGCTCGGACGCGCCACCGTGCAGCGCATGCTGGGGCCGCGCATGAGCCGGTTGTCGCGGCGCCTCGGCCGCCAGGGCATTCTGGCGATGATCGTGGTGCGCATGCTGCCGATCGCGCCGTTTACGGTAGTCAACATCGTTGCCGGCACCTCGCACATCCGGCTGCGCGACTACCTGATCGGCACGCTGATCGGCATGCTGCCGGGCATCGCGATCACGGCCACCTTCGTCTATCACCTGGCTGAAGCGATCCGCAATCCGAGCATGGGCACGGTAGCGGTGCTGGCCACCGTCGCGCTCGCCTTGATCGGGCTGGCGATGGGCTTGCAGAAGCTGCTGCGGCACAAGGACGACACGGCTGCGTGATGGCGCGGGCGGATGCATCGGAACCGGCTCCGCA
>Ga0164243_10003787_pt1 | contig 24047 bp, 17 predicted proteins | sample OricompcompostOP_FD_108781 | JGI IMG/M metagenome (GOLD analysis project Ga0164243, IMG submission 108781) | Organic Plus compost microbial communities from Emeryville, California, USA - Original compost - Organic plus compost (OP) | ecosystem: Engineered > Solid waste > Mixed feedstock >...
AGCGACTACCGCGTCATTGCTATCAACTAAATCTATGCTAACAAGGGACTGATCTGCTGAAAGTGATACACGGTAATTGTCCCTATTACAAGCCAGTATCGAAGCTAAGCCCATTTCTTCATAGGCTTCAATTTCCGTGGTATGTACCCCTGTTCCGGAGAAAATGCCGGTTCCTGCCTGGTCGATAATCCAGTTGAATTTTGACAATGGATCGGCCGGTGTTATTTTGAAAATATCGTAATGTAATTGAGACAGTGCTTGTCTTTTATAATGATTGAAGCCTAGCAACCTGGAGATTCTTTTCTCCATACCGCTCACGTTCAGGAGTCGTTGAGCCGGGGTTTTCTTATTATAATAATCCAGCGCATCTCCCCTGTACGTACTCATGTTTTTATAATCGTTATAAAAATTTCTTTTGTGTTGGATGATGGCATGATCATAGTCTTCCCCGTATATCCGGTGTAATAAAAATACGTATTCGTTAAACGCTTCAGAAAACCTGGCCAGGAGATGATCCAGGAATTTATTCTTTCTTTCGACATAATTATCTAACCCGGTTTGTTGCATCAGCCAATCCAGGCTGTTTTCCCAATCCCCGGCATCTTCATAAATATCTTCAATACCCTTGATTCCTTTTACAACATTATTAAAATAACTTCTCTTGATATCGCTATTCGCGCTCAATAATTCTTTTACATTAGCTAATTGCGAGAAATAATTTGCTAAAATTTGATCGAAAAACAGTAGGTATGCTTTCAGTTGTTTGGCCAATGCTTTTCTTTCCGTGGATGCCGTTTCCGGAAGGCCCGCTTGGCTGATGCCGTAAGTTTCCGGCAGGTGATGCTGCATGGTACCGTAATTCGAAATATTTCGATATTTTCCCTGCGGCATGGGTAAATCTTCTATTTCTTTTAATGATTGATCTACTTTAAAAGCATCTTTTAAGCCTTGTAACTTTACTTGAGCTTCCAGTTTTTTAAGCTCTACCGGGATAACGTCCTTGTAAAAGTTGATGACGGAATTGGTCATGCAGAGAACCGGCTTATGTCCCGGTTTAACACAAAGCAACCATTCATTTTTACCCAGTATTTGGTTGATATTAAACGGATCCAGTTCATCGCATCCGCAAAAGCCAAATTGCAGGCTTTTTACCAGCTTTACCCCCGGGATTTTCATGATGATTTTAATAATGTCCGACAATCGTACCTGTTCCCGTAATGCTGCGCTTGCTACTTCATCCATATCCACGAAACCTTTTTTGTAAAAGTGTGCTTCATCGGGAATCGGGTTCCCGGTAAGCGGAATATCATAAAAATCGAATTGCGGGCCTTCGAAGATTTCATCCGAAGTTTTGCCTTTAGCCTGCATCTCCTGCAAGGTGTAAAACCGGATCGATGGCGAGAGGTAATTTTCAATGGCATAAATAATCATCGCCCAGGTATCTTCAGGATCTGCCTGGGGTTCTAATTCAATTTCCCCGCATATGACAATTTCCTGCGTCGGTACTTCACGGATGTTTACTAAGTCCTCGCATAGATTCCGGAAATGCTGATAAATCGATACCACTTTAGATTTGATATCATCCAGGTTGGCGGCGTATTCCGGTTCTATATCTAGCAGTATATCGTAAAGCCCATTCAGCTCGAAGGAAAGCTCTTTCCCTGCGATCGGCAATTCATACGCAGCCGCGTATCGTAAGCTGGGTGGTTGCGTATTGTAGTTAGCGATGATGCTTTGCTTGGATTTCTGCAACCATGCATTTTTAACGCCTTCTACCCTGGTAAAGAGTGAACGGTAATCATTGGGCGTCACCGGTGCATCCGGGAAGATATTCAAGGCTGAAAGAAACTGGCGGTGCATCTCCAGCTCATTGTCTTTTTCGCTGGCTAGGATATCCTCCATGGGCATATTACAGCGGTACTGTAAATCGGTGATTACCCAGCATAGTAATTCCAAGATGGTGATCCCGGGGTCATGCGTATTATAATCAGTCCAAATTTTACTGGCCAGTTGCTCGATATGCTGCATCCCGGCCTCCCGCAGCCACGCGTAATCTTTTCCCAGGTCGGGACTAATTATTTTGGGTATGGTTAGTGTTTCTTTCATGGACAAACTGGGGGTTGAATAGGCGTTACCTGGTGTGTTTTATAAGTTGTCAATATGGCCCTTGAATTTTCAGCTATGATCATATCCTGGTCTATCGAGCCTATTTTCATATTGTACATTTTGAAATCGGTGATAAAGTCAACATATTTCAAATCTTCTATATATGAAATCACCTTGCTTTTATATAATGTTCCTCCGAATTGAATCGAATTGTGCTCCCCGAAAGCCCAGGGGGCTAAATAATGTTTTAACGCTTCCTGTAAAATCTTGAGATAAGTATTCGGGTCGTACTGGGGATAAAACTTCACTTTGAAATCGAACTGTATATTTTCGAATTGGGGGTTTTCTGCTTTACAGTCGATATGGAAGCCGATTTTTCCCTGTAGGAAATTTTCAATTTCCGTAAGCATATTTTTGCTGACCCGTGGTTCGTAAATGTTATAGATATTTTTATTCCTGGTGTCCGGAATGGGTATAACCCTTACAAATCCCGGCGCCAGTTCGAAATTACTGGAGGTGTGGTTCAGGCATTTTACCTTGTAAATATTCGGGAAATTTTGCAATACCAACCTTTCATAATCCCAAATCATGATAGCGCGGTTTTTATGCCTTAACCTTTCACTGACCCTGGTATAAAATTGCGTATCATTTTCTTCCGGTCTTCCTCCAAAGGAATTAAACGGTTGTTTTAGCTCTTTTACTGCGGACACGCGGTTGATTAATTTACTAATGGTGCCGGCAGGCAGGGCTGTAGATAAATGCGTTAAGTCATTACCCTGGTTAATAAATCCCGCTTGAACGGTTTGGGCGATGATATCCAGGAATTTACACACTGCATCGTAGGGCATCCCCGGGGGTAATTGTGCCCGTAACCAGGTAAGGTTTCCCGGGAAGAGCGTATTGTTCGTCGTGGTTTCAATAGGCAACTGTAGCTGGATGATTCCGGGTTTGAGGAAGTTATTGGTATCGTTCGCGATGATAAAATCCCTGTTTAAGAGCTTCCATTCATTGTTGCAGAGAACGGACCATTCAAGTGGCGCGCTTTCTTCAAACATCGGCGCTTCGGGGTTTTCGCTCCCTTCGGCAACTTGGCAGAGTAGCCGGATAGATGTTTGCGGGATAGCCCCGCTGATACCTATAAACAAGTTTCCCTCCGATAAATATACCGGTACTGCCGGGATATTTTGCTTGTCTTGCAAAAATTTTGCTTGCTCTTTTAGAAATACATGTTGTTCCGCTTGACCGAATGGCGCTTCATGGAAATATTGAATATTTCTCGATTGATAATTTTCCAGTTTAGAAGAATTAGATTGTATGCCGATATTAAACTCGTTTTCTTCTCCCGCTTCATAATTTAAAGTGATCGAAGCGATCGTTGGCGTATAAGGCTCCTTGGGAATTACAGCGCCTGGAATCCCCATGGCAGCAGAATATAAAACCGGGTATACCGCGTGAAAAAAATCCTGTTGTAGCTGTAAGCGCAAAAAGTTATCCTTGGTATTTGCCCCGAAGGCTTGTTGATTGAAATCCGTAATCACGAAACCGGGGTTAAATAAAGGGTAATTGAAAGTGTTATTTACAGGGGAAGATTGTATATAATTTTGTAAATAGGATTTATTACTATTGAACCCGGTAATGAATAATTGCAGCCAGCCATAACTGAGGTTCAGGAAACTATTCCCGCCGCCGGGCGTAATTTCCATGGCTCCCGTTATGAATAGGTTCCTTTCCTGGGCCGTGGACCAGCGGTTGTTCTTGATATATGCGAGGTCCACTTTAAAATAATTATCATTCTCAACGATCTCTTGTGCCCCGGAGGCAGTTGATAAGTTATTGCTGCTGTTGACAACGAGATCGTATTTATTCCGGGTGAATTTTTCACCCATATATCGATCCCTATAAGCAGTATAATGATCTGAAAGATTACCCGGCTTATCTTTCCAATCGATGTTTAAGGAGAGCTTTTCCCATTTTTTTTGGAATATTTCGGGGCTGCCGATATAAAAATTCGAACCTTTCTTGGGCATCGGCCCAAAAGGTAGGAAGGCTTTCGCCGGATCAAGTTTTCCCCCGTCATTTTCAATAGTAATTTCCTTCATCCCGCTAACGGCAACATTGATTTTAATTTTCTTGATGCTTGCCTTGCTTAATTCCTTATATGTTTTATAGCCGGCACCAATGCCGGTTTCTAGCAATACCCGTAGCACCGGCCTATCGGTGTTGAAACGTTCTTTATGCAGCGCGGCATCATAAGAGACAATGGCTTTTTCAGCGCTATCGATGACCAGCTCGAAAATTAGCTTCTGTTGCCCGGCAGTTGGTGATTGGACGATATCTAAAGTAGAAGGGGTAATCCAACCCTTTTCGCCCGTGATAAATATTTTTAATTGATCTTCTAAAGAATTAAACCTGCTATAATTAACGCCGGAATTCGGAAAATTAAAATCTATACTAACGGTGATTGTTCGCTGCCCTTCTTTCATCAATAACACCCCGGATGCGATCGCGAATCCCAGTTTAGCATCCGGTAGGCTGATCATCGCGGCGCTATCTTTTTCCAATGGAACATTCTCGAAGCCGAAAGGATACCATGTTGGGTTTTCGGGAAGTAAGGCGGTGCCATTCCCATCCAGGGAATTAGCAACCTCGGCGGATCTCACAAATTGATTATCCTTATGAATAATAGATTTTAAAGCGGATACTTTCGCCGGGTATATTACGGGGTTATCCTTGATGATGTAATTTCGCGGGATGCTTTTACTGTCCTTCCCGGCATCGAGCAAGCAATCATCTTCCAGCCTATGTTCCTTAACATGCTTGGCAAGTTCGAATACGATATGGACTTGATCCATAGCGGGCGCTTGCTTTCGCAATTGTAGTATATTCTTGTAATAGAAATCCAGGTGCTGTTTCGTTAAACTATTCATTTGTTGTTGTGGTTCCTTCATCAACAACAGGAAAGACAGAAACAGGGCGAGGTGGGGTTCAACATCGGCGCCGTTTTCTTCTTGATTGACGGAAGCAAGGAAATGACTGATTTCTTCTTCTGCCACCATAAAACTCCGCCAGTCACCTTGCGCGTTCAAGTTATTCCCAACATTAAAATAGGCTACCTTGTAGGCATAATACCAGGCAAAGTGCATCCAATCCGCCGTGCTGAAATCATGGATCCGTGCATAAGACGGGTCCAGCGCTTCCAACATCCGTTGGAATTGACTGGTGCCATCGCGTTGTAAGGGGTTCTTGGTTGGACAATTCATTTTGCTCATGGATGTTTAGCTTTTCACATTGGTGCCTTCATTAATATAATAGGGGTAAACATAGTTATACCTTGAGTTCGTAGTGCGAACCATGTATTGAATTTTTATATTCAATACGCCTTCGTACTGGTTACCCGTGTCTATCTCGATTCCTTCCAGCTCGATCCTGGATTCATGGTACAGGATGGCGTTCTCGACGAGGTCCTTAACATAGGTCAGCATGGTAAGGTTCATACTCTCGAATACCATATTGTCGAGGTTACAACCAAAGGTTGGCTGCATGACCCGCTCACCTAATTTTGTAGATAATAAGATGGATAAGCTGCTTTCAATATCTGCTTCTTCTTCGAGCATCACCAAGCCTTTAGCTGCTTTATCAAATTTTGGAGGAAAACTCCAACCCCTTCCTAAGAATGCGCGATCTTGTTCCATATGCTGATGTTTTTATATTAACCGATTAAAACTGTTGGGCAACCGGCCACGATAATACCACCGTGTGCCGTGCTATCACCCATCCTGGCTGCCGGTTGACCACCTATCAGTACCGTGCTGCTACCCATTACAATTGAATCAATAGGCCCGGTACAAAGCGCCATGCTGCCAACAGTAGCAGCAGGTAACCCCCCGATAAATACTGCCGGTGTTCCCGGGGGTAAGATGGGTCCCCCAACGTGTGGTACGACACCCGATACGAGGGGACAAGTATGCATATCTGTAATTCTTGCAGCTGGAGGCATGATATAATGAGTTTAATTAATTCTTACTATAGCGCCTTGAATCGTTACCGTACTACTCGATACAAATTCGGCCCCGGCGGAGCCTTCAGCGCGTAAAGTTGTATTAGCCTTGGACTCGATCTTCAAGGCTTCCAGGTTATAATTGTTACTGGCTTTTAGTTTCATGTCCTTGCTACTTTCTATATTAATGCCATCCTGGTCCAATATGATTTTATTGCCGAAATCGTCTTCCAACTTGATTATTCCCGCATCATCATCGAGTATGAAAAATTTGCCTTTGGGTGTTTCAAGCGTAAAGGATGATTTTTCATCATTAAATATCATTTTCATCTTGCTCCTTGTCACGAATCCCTTTTCATGGTTGTCGTCTGATGCCGTGAGCTGCGCTGGTGTGGCGCTGCTGTTCAACATGCCGAGCACAATCGCTTCCCTCGGGTCATCATTGAGAAAACCAACGATGACCTCATCCGATATTTCGGGTAGGAAGAAGGAGCCCCTGTCTTGCCCTGCATCCAAGGTGCATACCCTGGCCCAACAACCTTGTTCATCTTTATTGATAATAGGCAAGTACAACTTGATCCTGTTCTTGCCGTCGGGATCACCTTCCAGTTGTGTAACGATGCCGATTTGTAATCCCGTGATCCCCGGTACTAAACCGGCGGCAGGGTTATTTTCATTATTATAATTCTTGGAAAACCATTCCGGGTCAACTCCAAGTTGGGCATCCGTTTGCCACTCCCCGGCGCTAATGAAATGCCGGATTCCACCCACGAAGCACTTACCGTTAAAGCGGTCGCCAACACCGCTTAATTCAATAGTTTTGCCCGGTTTTACCGCTTCGGTTCCCTTGAATTTTACCCTTCCCCGGACTTTTGCAGCTTGATGTTTTTCCCAGAAGCTACTACCCCATGTTTGCAATTCCTCGGAGTTGATGTCGCCACCATGCTGCAGGACTACTTGCTCCGCATCCATGACCTTTGATAAGTCCCCTGCCTCAATATTCCCGTTTAACTGGATACCGGGATCGCTAATCTCTACCTCGGTAATAGCTTGGTCATCACTACTCCATGACCTGGTTAGGACTTTTTTATATTGATAACGGGCATCTATATCCGCATCCAGTTCCAAAATAGTGGCGCCGTAAACGAGTGAAATGATGGGATTACTATTTAAATCCGGTTCTTTAATTTGGATGTTACCATCATCGGCTATCACTACTTTTCCCGCAACATCTGCACGGGTTAATATGAAATCCCAATCAGTAGATTGGTATTGGATGATTTGTTTATGGTTAATATCAGTTGCTTGAATGTCGGTGCCGAGATTATAAGGCCGTAGTAATTCGCTGAAAATATCACTGTCTTTTACCCCTTCGGAGAAGTACTTGTTTTTTTTAACCCCTGTAGCTTGGATGATTTTATCCCTGCATTCCACGATAAGTATGGAATTATTGCTCCGTATTTTTACTTGTTGTTTAACGATCAGTCCTTTGAACAGCGTTTTATTATCCGAATCGTAGCCGGCCAGTATTTCTATTTCATTTCCCGGAATAAATAAGTTGCCGTCGGATGTTTCGAATTGTTCTTCGGCAGGGTTACCATCGATCAATACTACTTTAGCCACCGGTATCCGGTTCAGTTCTTTCTGTACGAATATCGATTCAACCGCGATGGTAAGCGGAATGGCTACATTGTTAATTTTTATTTCAAAACTAACAACGGTTGCGGCAGTATCGGGTAATATTGTTCTATCTTCCGGCATTATAATTAAGCTAAGGGTGGAAATTTGATTTTATCAGCAGGTTGTATTTCCCGGAAATTATCGAGGCCGTTAAATTTTGCCACCTCGATATAATATTTAGAATCACCGTATATTTCATAACACATCAATGGTAATGTATCTCCTTGTTTGACAACCCTTACATGTGTTAGATCCGGCGATTGAGCATTTTCCCTGTTAATTCTTTTAATATCTTCTATACAACCCATGAAGGTAGTCCTGACAACAGCCCTTAGCGGTAATCCCCTGGGGTCAAATAATTTGTAGCTGATGTCCATATTCTGCAAGCAGCCATCGAATTTGAGCGTACCCCAATAGAGGCTCACGAAACGTGGCCTATGCTTGTTGCCTTTATATTCTACCGTGAGAGATTTGAGTTGATCGATATCTTCCTCGACACCCAGCAATCCCGGTGGTTGATCCGTGATGACCCCTGTCCTATCAAAGAGCAATTCGAAATCCATTTTATCCGGTTCGATCTTGGAGAATTTGGGTAATTTTCCCGTGGTACCGGGCGCCTGTTTTTCCGAGTATTTGATTTCTATTTTCTTGCTATATGTATCGGGGTTAATCAATACATCCATTTGCCCAACAGGGATGCGGGTTTTCGGATCATCAAATGATATGATTTTCAGTTTGGTCATAATTATCGTTCTTGCTTATTTCTCAATATTTCCATCACCTGTTCTACGCAGGTAGCGATGATTTCCTCGCGGTCGTTTTCGCCCGTGGTTGTATTTGTGTTCCGTGATTGGTTCTGCATGGAATCCTGTTCCGGCTGAACCTGGTTTACATTAACACGGATATTGAGTTCGCGTATTTCAACTGGCATTTACTTTATCTTTAACGGTGAAATATTGGTATTGTAATTCGATGGTTTCAATCGCCAAGGCATTTTGTTCGGCATTGAGATCAGAAATGCTCCATTTTTTCGGGAATGCTTTCACGATATTCCAAACCATCAGCTCCTCCCCTTCGGGGTTTAGTAAAGTAACCGTTAGATCTTTCGGTGTGATCAATCTCTTGAAGGGATTATCGGAGGCCATATTAGTAATGGCATATATATTGTCGATTACCCATTTCCTAAGACTCTTGCTTTGTATCAATCCTTTTTTAAGTACGAGGTTGGGGTACTTAGTACGGATAGGCAAAGCATATTCAAATCTATTTTCGCCACCTTCTTTCCGGTTTTCTGTTTCCAACTCCACGTTTAAACCGGCAACGCTTTGAAAACGGCTATCGCCATCATCTTCGTTGCCGCTTCCGAAGGCAACCCTGAAGTAAAAAGCTACCGCAGGGTATGTTTTCAGGTAATGTTGTTTGTTGTTTGCAGCCATAATTAACCATTATCAATTACGAGCCCTTCATGGGCAATTTCCAATGTTTCGATAGCTGATTCATTGGCATCTGATTTTAAATCCGGCGATTGCACCTTCACGGGCCAGGCGGATTTTACTTTCCAAACCACTACCGGTTCGTGGTTTTCATTGAGCAAGCTAATGGTAATATCGCGGCGTTGGATGGTATTTAGCTTAACGGTATTGAACCAATCATAATATTCATTATCCGAAGCAAATACACCTCTTTTTAGCGTGATGTTCCCGAATTTTTGAAGACCCGGCATCTTGATTTTGCTATATTCCGGGCTGCTGCCTTCGCGGTATTCAATCACTTCGGTTTCTAGGCTAAGGCCGGAAACTTCGGTAAACCCGATTCTTGTACCACCCCATTCAACTAAAAAGTGGAACTTTGGTAATGGATAGTTTGCCATGTTATGATGTTTTAATTAGTTAATAGTTATTTACTGTTCCATCATTTTATGTGAAAAACGAAGGATGATGAATTCGGCTGGACGAACGACTGCCATGCCGATTTCTACGATCATTAGGCCGTTCAGGATATCATCGGCCGTCATGGTTTCATCCAGGCCGATGTTTACGAAGTAGGCATCTTCCGCCTTGGCGCCTTGTAGGGCCCCGGCACGCCATTGCAATGACAGGAAGTTCTCGATCATAACGCGTACTTTAGTCCATGTGGTGGCGTTATTAGGTTCGAAAACGAAAGGTTCCGACGCTTTCTTTACAGATTCTTCTACCATGATGAAAAAGCGCCTTACAGGTACATACCGCCATTCGTTATCGTTGCCGGCTAAAGTCCTGGCGCCCCATATCAAGGTGCCTTTCCCGGTAAATGCACGGATCGCGTTGATTGATTTTCCCGTAGCGGTAACGTTGAGATCATCTTGTTCCCGGTTATCGATTTTCACCGCCGGGCCGAGTACCGAGGATAAGCTCACGTTTGCCGGCGCTTTCCAAACACCCCGGCTACGGTCAACCAGTGCACAAACCCCGGCTATACTTCCCGATGTGGGGATTGTTCTCATGGTTTCCGTTACTTTATCTGAAACGCCTTTAAAGAAGGGGTGATTTGAAAATAGCAGGTTAGCGGCATTGCTTTCATGGAATAGCGCGGCATTTAACAGGGCATCGAAGGAAGAAAGCAAGATGCCCAGTATATCCTTTTTTACATCAGCGATAATCTCCAAGCAGCCATCTTTACTGGCGGCATAATTTTTATTGCCCTGCGGAATGCTTCCATAACTAGTGCCGCCAAACCAATTTGGCGCCGCATCAAGCGGGGCGTACAAGGCATCAACTTCCGCTATCGTGCGGCCGCTTAATGTATTGTCGATCACCTTGGGATTTTTTTCGAGGCTCACCAGGGCGGTTAGCGCGGTCACCAGCTTGGGATCCGATTTTATCTTGGGAATTTCGAGCTTTACCGGTGAACTTGCGGGTAATGCCGTTTCAGCTATTGCAAAACTGCGCACCATGGTTCCGATGAGTTGCAGGTAGTCCGTCAATTTCGACTTGAAAGAAAGCGTGTTCCTTGCATCGCTTTCCAGTTCGGAAAGAAATGAGTTGATATAATTTGAACCACCGTAATACAAGCTGAGATCATTGTTCGCGATATCATTTTTAAAGGAAGTCTGAACATCTTCCCCAATATCTTTTATAATGGCGGTTGTTTCGGCAACCTGTGTATTCACTGCCCCTACGAGCGCCGTTTGATTGGCGTTTAAAGAAAATGCAGCGATATTGTTGATATCAGCATCGGCCTGGTCAATAAATTTCAATTGCCGAAAATTAACATTCACACCGTAAGAACTAATTATCCATGGATAGTAGGCGGCGCCATAGCTCAAGAAATTTACGCCTACCTGGTCCCTGAAATTACTGATAGGTTTGTTCGTAACATCCTCCTTGAGGTTGCCCTGCATGATATCCATCAATGTAAACCTATCTTTTAAGTCATTACATTGCGCCAGCGCGGCTTTTTGCAAATCGGCATAATTACTGAAATCGGGTAGATCACTTCCATCCTTCAATAATACCCCATCGGGAAAGGCAATCAGGGTTGGTTCATCAAACTTTCTCAATGCCTCGATCCCGGTTTTTAATATCCCCGCATCGATGGTGTCATCGTAACTTCCAACAGAAACGATGTAACAATCACCGCCGCCATTATCATAATATTGCCGGGCAATATCATACAAGAAAAATCTTTTATCGGGGTTTACGGTCAATATCGTATTTGCTTGGGTAAGGTCAACTTTCACCGTGTAGCTTGACGTTGGATAAGCTCCCCCAAATAACTGGCTGAACTCAAGGAAAGAAGTAATCTTGGTAGGAATATTGGATAATGAATTTAAATTACTATCCTGTGCTTTTTCGGTATAACCAACGAATGCGGGCACGGCTGTAGCTACCGGCGCAACAGACGGGGGGAACAAGGATAGTTCTTCAACGTATACTCCCGGGGTTTTTACAACAGGCATACAATTACTTTTATTGGGGTGAAGAATTATGCAGATTCAAGCATCTTGTGCGAGAAACGCAAAATGATAAATTCGGCAGGTCTAACTGCGGCCATACCAATTTCCACGATCATCCTTCCTTCGAATATATCCAGGGCAGTCATCGTTTCGCCTAAACCTACATGGACGAAGAAAGCATCGTCGGCCTTGGCGCCCATTAATGCCCCGGCCCTCCATTGCAGTGTTAGGAAGTTCTCTATCATGCCTTTTACCTTGGCCCAGGTATTCGCATCGTTAGGCTCGAAAACAAATGGTTCCGAAGCCTTTTTTACAGATTCTTCAACCATGTTGTAGAACCTTCTTACGGAGATATAGCGCCATTCATTATCGTTTCCGGCAAGCGTTCTAGCTCCCCATACGATAATGCCTTTACCGGCGAAAGTTCTTATGGCATTGACAGATTTCCCCGTACCTGTAACGTTCATATCTTTCTGATCTTCATCATCGATCCTGACCATCGGTTCTTTAATCAAGGAAAGGCTTACGTTAGCAGGCGCTTTCCATACCCCCCTGGTGCTATCCACCTGGCAGTAAACCCCCGCGATGGCGCTACTGGGTGGTAAGATGATTTGTATCTTGGAAAGAGATTTCTTGATATCAAAATATAATTTGCTATTGGCGTGGTATAATGACTTGGTCAAGTCAACTCCCGGCGTCGTTTCATCCAAGCGCAACATGGTACCGGCAGCAATGCCGAATCCTGTTACGGCATGTGTGGCTTCATTGATATAAGGCAGGAGGTTAGTTCTCAGGTAAGGATAATATGCCGCGCCGTAGCTAAGGAAATTATTTCCTACCCCGGTTCTGAATGTGCTGGCCTGGCTGGCAAACGTATCATTACCGTTGGGAGCTAATACATCGATCAATACAACGCGATCCATCAATTCCCCGCACTGTTTCAATGCATCTTGAAATAAGGTGTGAAAATCTCCGGAATCAAGCACCAGGGCATCGGGAAATATGAGGATAGTGGGTTCGTCTTCTTTTTTGACGGCCGCCAAGCCATTTGAAAGCTGCGTGTATTTCTGGGCAGAATTACCAGCGATATTCGAGTATTTAGCTATGCAATTTATATAGCATGGACCACCGCCATTAGCAAAATAAACTTGCAAGCTATAATACATCCTGAAGCTAAGGGCAGGTACCGTTACATCGCTACCCAATGCACTTTGGCCATCACTATTCACGATGTTAAGTGTCATCGTAGTGGCTTGCGGCATCCCGAATATTTCTTCATATTCTTTCAGCGATTTAATCCTGGTGGGTTTATTTACCAGGCTAAGCCCATTATAAGTATCATTCTCAGTATAACCGATAAAAGCAGGGATCGCCGTTTCAACTTGGGCCACCGAAGGCGGCAGTTTCGAGATTTCCTCCACGTATACTCCTGGAGTTTTATAGCTTGTAGCCATAATTGGAAAAGTTTATTGGTTAATTGATATATATTTCAGAAACAATATTGTATTGTTGCTCATTACCTGCGGGGTGCTCTGTCTTAACCATCCGGATATTCGGATTGGGCATATCGTCTACATTGACATTATCCTTGTTTTTGACAGTTACCGCGATCACGCCTTTAGCGGTGAAAGGGTGCGGCCCGCTTTCAGGTTTGTTGGTAAATGATTCGCCTAAATATCTCCATTGACTATACCTGTTCTTAAATCTTATTTCGAAGACGGGCGATCTCAACGATCCGTCGGCCCCGATTAATGAATAATCATCCGCGTTACTCCTGGCGGTGAAATCAATTATCCCTGACGGCAGTTCGGTTCCAGATAGGTTATAAAACGTTTGTTTGAAGTTATATGGAATCGCGGGGTCATCAATCTCCAGTTCGTAAACATCTGCCGGGAAATTTTGCAGTTCAATTAAAACGGTATCTGCTGCATTTTCTTGAATTATTTTGAAATTAGGTTGCAGCGTAATGCCTGCCCTGTTTTTCAATGTCACCGTGGGGTTCAAGCCGTTCTCTCCCGAAGCAATCCTGGCGAGGCGGGCTTTCCAAGGCAACAGGTCTTGACGGTTAAGATATTGCAGCGGTTTTCCTGATACCAGCGGATCATTGATCCAATCGGTACCCGGCGGTGCTTGATTGGAAGTGAATTTTTTAGCGAGGAACAATTTTGCCGGGGTATCCGCATCCGCTACCATGTCACCGGAGGCGTAAAGTTCCCCGGCATTATATTTTTTTGCGTATTGACATAAATGCGGGAATGTTTTAGGGGCATGTTGTGTCAAATTCTGCATAAAATATAGTTGCTGACCCGGGTACACTAATGGTAAAGCAGTATAATTATTAAAATAAGGATCAACTATGTTATAAGTAAATGTAAATTGATCTGCATCTTCTACTTGTATAGCCGGTATTATCTTTCCCGCTACTTCAGTTGCCTGGATACCGATGAGAAAACCGAAAGGGGCTTGTTTAAATACGCATTTGTACTTGGCTAATAATTTTGAGCATGCAGCCGTGGGGGTGATCCTTATGAACTTGGCAATATCGTAGCCCCTTAACATGAATCCTTTTTCAGTATCACTCATGAGGTCGTACAAATCCGTTCCCCTATCCAAGAAATAATGGTGCAGTATCCTTACTTCCAATAACGTGTGATATGTGATAGTAAATGCCATTCGAAACTTATTTGAGGATGGATGAATTTTCCATGCTAATGGTTTTGATAATGCCCCTGGTTTCATCAATGCTTTCACGTTTCATTTCGACCATCCGGAGTTTATACATAACGAAAGGCCTTTGCTTTCCGCCCAAGGTGCTCCAGATGTAATTCACTTGCTCGAAAGAAGGGGAATATAAATCCATCACGAGATGGAAGCTATCCATATCTTTAACCTGTGTGATACTATTTTTATGTGTAAATGTATTTTTTGCTTGAAAAAAGCGGATGGTCCGCGATAACATCAGTAACGCGTTGCTATACGATTTAAAGCATGCGCTGAACAACAGGAATAAATTGAGATATACAGGTGGATTTTTGTAAATGGTTTGTTCAACATCTGTTTGATAGTTGGGGATATTCTTTAGCGTGGCATCCTCGTTGATATTTACCAAGGTGATTACCAAATTATTTAGGTTCAAGAGTTCTCCCTCTTCTATCGCGGCTAAGTTTTCAGCTTTGATATATGGTTTCACAACACCTGGGAGATCGCTGGCTGGGAATCCATCCGTATAAACCGTAAGTTGTTCTTTTAAAAATTCAATGGACTTAAAAATCATGAATAAATTTTTGGGGGTAATGCAGAGAATTATGGATACTGTAACTTCTTGACTTCCTCGATCAGTTGATTCAGCTTGGTGCTTTGTTGTTCTCTCATATCGTCTAATACACGGGCTTGGTAATATTGAATATAAGTGTCAATATTGGTTTTCCAATCCAGCCCGGTAGCCAATAAAAAATCATGCTGGTAACTGTTAAAGTTATTCGCCATTGGATTTATTTTGGGGTCAATGCAATAAGACTCGCTCCTGTAATTAAACAGGAACCATCACAATAAAATAATTGAATAAAACAATAGTCAGTACAGGTACTTCAATAATCAATCCTTGCTAATATTTGATTAGCCATTTTTTGGGGTGCATTAATATGGTTTTTAATTAATCTTAATCAATCCTTAATACAGTACTATTGTTTCAGATAATCCCTTTATAAATATTTCCTTGCAGCTCTCGGGGCAATTCGGGATTATAAAAGGAAGAACTTACTATTAGGAGAATTGGGGTTTTCCAAATGGGGTTCTTCTGTTGATAACAAAGTTATAGAAAAAGATTTTTATTAAACCAAGTTTTTTTCACATATTTTTTATGATAACATGAAACCCTTATGTTTTTGTTCCTTTAACTAGTTTTGTCAATAATTGATTCTAATAATGAATTGCAAATCCTTACTATTTATTTTTTATTTCACTGTAAGGATTTTCAAAATTTATTTTACAAGTTAATTCAAGGAAAGATGTAAAGTATTAGCACTTATCTTACCACTTACACTGGATGGATTAAAAATATGGCCCGGTAGATTCCCGGGCCATTATCGAAGTATCCGCTGAATGATACTGGAATATAGCCATCATTGAATCTTGAACCGTGCAGTACTAATACCTAATTTTCCATCATCGGATGTACCTTCTACCACTACAAGATATTCCCCTGCTACATCGCAGGTATAAAACTCCAGTTGGCCCTTTCCCGATGCGTCTGTTTTAACACGCGGTTGCCAGTACAATAAATTCCGGTAATCCGGCAAGCGTTTATTATTTTGAGTACTATAATCTGGCGAATAAAATTTCTTCGGGTATTGTATGCCGTTATAGTCCATGATTGTAACATAATTGTCCAAAGGGAATCCTGCCAGGTCTCCCTTGTATGTTTGCAGGTAAACCACGCCCATCGATACGGAAGTATTGTAGAAATAGGGTCTTGCCATTACCGTTCCTTTCCTTAATTTTAGCGGATCGAAGGCGAAGAATTTCTTGTTGTTTTTAATCGGTACACCATCAATCAATACCAAGGGATCTGTATTAAAAAATCCGGGTGAGGCCTTAGCATTGTTGAGCGCTAATAGGTGAAGTGTATCCCTCCAATTTCGTACCATAACGGTTCTCACATATTCCCTAAACACTTCTTCCATGGTCGTGAACCTCGTGTAGTCGTCCAAGTTAAACTGCTCATCAGCATTTCCGAAAAATGGTAAACTGTCAAGCGCTTCTTTGGGTACCTCCACGCGAACAAGACTGTCGGAGAAATATGTATGTACGATTTGCAATTGCCGGTGTCTTTGTTTAAGCGCCGCTAAAGTTGCTTTATCGATGGAGAGTTTATTACCAAGGCTTGTATTTCCACCTTTTCTATGCACGTAAAAAGGGCTGTTAATATTAATTACGGCATCTGCCCGGCCATCTGCCGGTTGAACCACGATTTCTCCATCACCATAATACCCGGGCAGTTCCACTGCAATATTACCGTTGCGGTCGCTCCGGGTAACATAAAAGCGGGGTATTTTTCCCGGCACGGATATATAAATATCTTCATCGCGTATGGGTTTCCCGCTTGATTTTAGCGTGACTTGCCCGGTTAGAATATGACCATTTAATTCCGGCGGGTATACGAATTTTTTATCACTTCTCCCCTGCGTCTCGAATACTTGTGCCCAGTCAATGCTATTTTTCCCGGCAACGAGTAAAAGGTCATTGGCCTGCTCCATACTACCGGGTTTCCCGCTAAAGTAATACCTGGGATCTTGTTGGCTGCCCACCAGGTGCGATGTAAACAGGTAATAAGTTTCAATATCGTAAGGGTCGACACCGGTTAAGGAATCCAGCCTGTAGACTTTAACCGAGAGGTCGGCAGCAATGCCTTTACTTAAATTGTCGCTGGTGCCTAATGCGAGGTCTACTTTTTCTCTTTTGCCATATACTGCTTTAGCCGTTTTAGTATCGATGTTTAACTTGTTACCGGGCGGTTTGAAAAATAAGCGCTCTCCCACTACCTTGTAATGCTCATCCAGCACTGTTATTTCGTTAACACCGTCATACATCCAGCTGAAAGAGATATAGAAAAACGAGGAATCGCCTGTGGCATTGCTCCTGGCCAGGTGTTTGATTTTTCCGTCGCGGTGAATAACAGCGTAGTAATATTTACTTTTAACGTTTTCATTGCCTGCAACTTTTATTTCTAATACATCATTGGTCTTGGTCGTGCCGGTATAAACGAGGGTGCCCTTTTCTTGAACTCCCGGGAATTTGAACAAGGTATCTTTGCCCCGGTATGTAACAAGTGCGCTATATTCTTGATCCTTTTGCGGGCTAAATGTAAAGGAACCTATTCCCCTATCGCCCGCTTTGAACCGTAATAGCTCTTCCCCTTCCTTACCTAGTAAAACCGCCTGCGCGGGCAGACCTTTTCCATATTGATCGTTGAAAGAAAAAGCTACGGTGGTCTGCAATCCATCTACAAGTTTATTTCCTACCGCAACGAACTTCATGCTTGTTAATTGCCTCGTAACATCATCTACAACGGGCAAAGGTTCAAAAGTATTGATGATTGCAACCGGCTTGCGAAAGAATGCTTTTTCTCCGAAATTTTGCATCCATCTAGTATAAGCGCAGATCGTGTAATGACCGCTTGGAATATCCAATGGTAACAATAAACTGCCTTCTCCCTTACCTTTATCAATCCCAATTTTCCCCTGTGCAACCGGCGCGTTGTTGCCATCCAGTATCTCAACGTATGCTACCTTGCTCATATCGGGCAATCCCTTGAAAGCCATAATAGTACAGTATAGTTTTAACCAGGCAGTTTCCCCGGCAAGGTAAGTATCCTTATCTGTTTGGACGTATAGTTGCTGTTGATAATTGGACCTATTATAATGATCTAGTTGCTCGTGTATATAAGCGAGATCCCTGTTACTTTTATCAAGTAATTGTGGATCGGGAGCTTGTGCCCCGGATATATATGGAATGATGACTATTGTTAAAATGACTGTAATCTTAAATAGGTAAACTCTCATAGTATTCGCTTCAGGTTAGTATATACAGAATGATGTATGCATTCCTTTTTAATTATGGCCAAAATTCCGGCATTACGTTCGTGCCGCCCTGGCTCCGGCAGTCGATACAATTGAAATTCCTGATCTTGCCGAGCTTTTTCTTCTGATCATCGTTATCGATATAAACGGGGAACACGTTACTGGTTGAGAAGTGCTGGTAGCGCCCCAATTTTGTAGTAGTTGTTACGGTGTCCGCCGTCTCGCAAACTTCCCGGTAGGTCCAATTGCCCGGCCGCCCAAAAAATTGTCTTTTCTTGCTGGGCGTGGCGGCCGACATGAAACCGATCACCGTTTCCGAGGGATCTTCATCGCAGCTGATATTTCCCCGCAGCTCGCTGGGCAATTGCCCGAAGATGTCCCCGAGCTGCTCGGTTACGGCGCGCAAGTTCTTGTAATAGTCATATGCTTGCGGCGTGAGGGCATACTGTTTTAACAGCATGCTATAGCCCCAAGCCAAACGCGGATCGTTGTGGGTGAAAAGTTTCAGCGGGGCATGGTAGATTTCGTCCTGGCCGAGTTGTTCGGAGGTGGCCACGAAAAGCTGCGTGCTGGGATCTTCCTGCCAGCAGCGGTACAGCTCGATGTAATAATCGTAGCCGTTCTGCTTGATGAGGCTGTCGGTCCTGTCGAAATAAATATAGGCAATGTACTGGGAACGGTACTCGTAAGTGCCTTCGTAGCTCCAGCGGTAATACCTGGTTTCGCCCGAGGGATCGCTCGCATCCACGTAGGTTTGCATACCATCGTGGTAGCGGTAGATGCCGATGCTGTCGATCGGCGGGGTACGCCGTACCGGCACGGATGCCGACCTGTAATGCTTACCATTTGCCGTGGCGATGACCAGGCGGCAATTTTGCTCGGCGGCCAGTTTCGTGGCAATACCTTTATACTCGCCCGGCGCCGTCTCCGCCAAGCCGTAAGTTTCGGCGCCCTCGATCTCGATGCTCACCGTGGCGCCCTTCTCGGGCACCGTTTTTACCTCCTCGGAAAGCGGCACGCTGCGCGATAGCTTGATGACCGTGGTGTCTTCCCCCGTTGTAATGATGCCATCCACCACCAGGTAATCGAGGTCTTGCCCCTTGATACCGGGGTCGTAAGGATCGCGGCAGTATGCCAGTAACCAAACCGTTGCCGCTACCGCGGCTATGTACATTTTCCAGTTCTTATGTAGGTGCTTCCTATCCATGGTGCTTAAAATTTGAAGTTATACGTTGCGAAGGGGATCGCGCTACCGAAGATCGAGAGCTTGTACCCGTTAACTTTACCTTCCTCCGAGATATAGTAAACGGAGTACGGGTTCCTGCGCCCCGTGAGGTTGTATACGCCGAGGGTAAAGCTGCTGTGTGCCAATTTCTTCCGCTTGTGGCTACCCTCAATGTTCACGCTGAAGTCCATCCTGAAATAACCCGGCACCCGGTGCGCGTTACGGTTGCTGTAAAGCACCCTGTAGGAGCCGCCGTAGTAATACCTTGCCACCGGCAGCGTGATGGGCCTGCCGGTGCTGTAATTGCCGAGCAGCGACATGCTGAAACGGTGCGATACCTTGTAATTGGCCACCAGGTTCACCACGTGCGGTTTATCGTAGTCGGCGGGGAAATACGCGCCGCCGTTAATCGGTTCCGGCACGAGCGGGTCGTCCATCTGCAACTCCGTGCGGGAATAGGTGTAGGCAAACCAGCCGTTGAGTTTACCGGAGGTCTTCTTCACCAGGAACTCGATGCCGTAGGCCCTGCCGTTAGCGTTGGCGATGTCCGTCTCGATATGGTCGTTGAGGAATAACTCCGCGTTGTTCTTGTAGGTAACGGCGTGGCGTATGCGCTTGTAATATACTTCCACGCTCGTCTCGATGCTGTTGTCCCTGAAATTTTTATACAGCCCCAGCGCCAGTTGATCCCCGGTGCCCGGCTTGATAAATTCATCGCTGAGCTTCCAGGTGTCCAGCGGGCTGATCGCCGTGGTATTGCTCAACATGTGGATGTTCTGGCGGGTACGGTTATAAGCCAGCTTGATGCTGGTATTGCCGTTAAGGCTATAGCGCAGCGCTACCCTCGGCTCCAGCCCCATGTAACCCTTGATGTTCCCGGAACGTGTAACCGTATCCGTGATATTATTTACTTCGCGCGGGGCGCCCGGGATGTAGCTGTAGACATCGTGTGGCCCCAGGTAGGAGTAATAGTTGAACCGTAGCCCCAGGTCGATGGAGAGGTCGGCGCTCACCTTGACCAGGTCCCCGATGTAAGCGGCGGCATCCAGTCCCCGTTCGCCCTGCACGCCGCGGGGTAATGCCTGGCCCTTGCCCACCGCGCGGTACTCGCCGGGTTGCAGCTCGTAGCGCGTGGCCGATAGCCCGGCGGTGAGCTTGTGCGTATTATCCAGCGTGTACACGAGGTCGTAGTTAGCATGCAGTTGGGATATATTGAAACGGAAGCGGAAATCGTTCACGGTGGAGCGGTCGCTTTCCATATCGAAGTCATAGTAATCGTAACCGGCGCTGAACAGCCCGAAGGCACGGTCATTGAAGAAATGTTTCCATTTCAGCACGGCGTTGCGGTTACCGTAGCGGTAGAGCGTATCACCGTCCAGCTTGAAGCGGTCCTTGCTCCAGTAACCGGACAGGTACAGCGTGTTGCGGTCGTTGAAGCGGTGCGTGATCTTGGCATTGAGGTCGTAAAAGGCAGCGCTGCTGTTCTTGTACCTATCGTCATCGAGGAGGTTGAGTGCCCAGTCGGAATAGGTGGACCGGCCCCCCGCGATGAAGGTCGTTTTTTTGCCGATAGGTCCCTCCAGGGTGAGGTTGCCGCTGAGTGGCCCGATGCCGCCGCTCCCGGAGAATTTCTCGCGGTTACCCTCGCGGGTCACTACCTCCAGCACGGAAGAAAGCCTGCCGCCGTAACGCGCGGGTATGCTGCTCTTGTAAAGCTCGGCATCCTTGACCACCCCCGCGTTGAAACCCGAGAAGAAACCGAAGAAATGCGAGGGACTAAAGATGGTCGCACCGTCGAACATGACGAGGTTCTGGTCCACGGCGCCACCGCGCACGTTCATGCCCGTGCTGCCTTCGCCCACGCTGGTTACGCCGGGCAGGGTTTGCAGCACGCGCACCACGTCGGCCTCGCCCATCAGCCGCGGCAATTCCTTGACGGTCTTGATATCGACCTTCTGCATACCGACCACGGTGGAACGCACGTTGGAAGATTTCTCGCCGGAGATCCGCACTTCCTTGAGCGCGGTGACGTAATTATCCATGCGGACATTGAGTTTACCATCCCCGAACACGCGCAGCTTGCGGCGGGTATCGGCCATGCCGAGGTAGCTGACGTGCAGTACCCTCGCCCCCCTGGGCAGGGTAACCACGTAATAACCGTACTGGTCACTGATCACGCGCAGCGGTGTGCCTTCCACGGCGATGGAAGCGCCGCTGATACCCTCCCCGGTTTCATTATGGCGTATATAGCCGGAGAGCGTGGCCTTGCCTTCGCCGTAATGGTCTGAAGCGGTGCCTATGGTGTAGAGTTTATTGTCTTCCGAAGAGAGCCTCGCCGGGGGTACGAAAGTACCGGCGGTAGGCGGGCTTGCCGTTTGCAGGGCACTTCCCGGTAAGGTCGCTGCCGCCCCGCCCGGCTTCAGGGTGGTGGTGCCGGGGTTCATGCTGATAGCTTGGCCCACCGTGATAAAAATATGCCCGTCGTCATCGGCGGAAAAGAAGAGCCCCGGGGTATCGAAGGCGATCGAAAGCGCTTCGTCCAGGGGTTTATCCTTCACGTGAACGCTGAGGTTGATACCGGATAACCCGGCGCTATCGTAATAAAAAAATACGGGTTGTTGCCGCTCGATGGCATTCACCAAGGCGGAGATCTTCACGCTGTCGAGCTCCAGGCTGACCTTGCCATCCAGCGATTTTTTCGATTGGGCAGTAACGGCAATGCTACCGCCCACGATAAGTAATACCGTGTATAAACACTTCATGGAAAAAGTTCAATTAGATTTTGGATAATAAGTCATACAAACAATGTTTATTGCCCGTTTACATTTTCAGCATCCCCGAAAAAACCGTCGAGGTATTTCCCGATCAAGATATAGGAATAGATAGGGTCAAGGTTGATAGAAATAGCCCTGTCATCTATAAACTTGCGGAGATCCTTTTTCCGTTCTTTCAAGGCGCGGAACAAGGTGATTTCATCTTCGAAAGAGCGGTACGTGCCACCGTAATAGAGGAAGTAGGTTACCGGTACATCATCGATAAAGCTCCACACCCTGTTACCGTATGGTACCCTGCTGCGGTAGTTCTTCTGGTACCGTGCCAGGATGCGGGATTTGCCGCTGTAAATCTCCTGGTAATAACCTGCTTTTAACCCGGGAGCAGCGGGTACGTTTACGAAGCGTTTCCCATCGATGTTGAACTCGCTCACCAAGTTTTTACGCAGCGTGATTTTCGCCCGCTCATCCATGTAAGCCACGATACATTCGTCCTGCACCATGTCGTACTGCATGAGTACATCCTCGTAAGATCTGCCGTCGTACACGACACAACCGTAGACGAATTCCCCCGTTCCCATGAAGGGGTGCTTGTTGTCGTAAATTTGGGGATCGTAGTAAGAGTTGTAGGCCGGCCCATTGTACAAAGTGCTACGGGTATCGAATAGATCCGCATAAGCGCTGTACATGGCGTTGGGTGCAGCGGTTTGTGCAAAACTAGCTGTATTCCATAAGCAGCAACCTAAACCTATGACAGTATAAAATTTCATCATTCCAAGGTGTATTTATCTTTGTATAAATTAACTATTACGTTCTCATTCCAATTTAATAACCTTGGGTATATCTTAATCAAGATAAAATGGTAATAATTTGAATGTCAAATATTGAACTGTCTTTAATAGTAAATGGACAAATTAGAAAGGAATAATCTTCTCAAGATTGTTACTGGACTAGCAGGAACAAAATAACATACATCAACCCATAAGCAATTACATGCTTATTGTCCTTTGGGTTACAGGTAATGTTGCATTCGAACGGTATAAAATAGGTTAACAAATGTTTCTGACGTAATGTAAAGCTTATTTATTATTAGGTTTTGCACTCGGTTAGTGTGCTTTCTGGTCTTAAAAGTATTAATTAAATATTAAAATTTTACTTTTTTTTCAGTCTAAATCAACGATTTCTGAAAGTTTAGGAATATTATCCTGATAAAATCGTTTATAGTTAAATGGTTTAGAAATGTGCTTACTCAATAACTTTTTTTGATACCACCCTTATATTAAGGAATATATAAGCATTAATAGGATTTGCCTCGCAATAGATTCTTTAACTTAGGGTACGTTACGCAACGTTCCACTACAACAAGTTAAGTAAAAAAAAGTAATTATGCGACTAATATTTTCATTTTTTAAAAACTATCCCTACCCTTTTTCTCCTCATTATATTTAACTGGTATATGATTAATTTATGATGCCGGGGTGTTTTATGCTTCGTTGCTGTCTTTGGTATGCTCGACCGGTTTTAATATATATTTATTGTGAAAAGCAAACGTGATTAGCAAGCCGATACTACATCCTACTAATACCGATAACACCCTTTCAACCGATGCATCGTAAACATGCGGGCCCGTTGGGTGCGTCATTACTATGATGGTTGCAGCTAGGGCCGTTCTTGTTGCCACTTCTAATTTCAGTAAGTTGCATAGCGCCACCGTTATAATGATAGCGAAACATAACATGATGATTTTATCTTGGTG
>Ga0164243_10003789_pt1 | contig 24042 bp, 23 predicted proteins | sample OricompcompostOP_FD_108781 | JGI IMG/M metagenome (GOLD analysis project Ga0164243, IMG submission 108781) | Organic Plus compost microbial communities from Emeryville, California, USA - Original compost - Organic plus compost (OP) | ecosystem: Engineered > Solid waste > Mixed feedstock >...
CAGTCCGGACCGAGATACACGTTCTCCTGGCCGTTGGATGGCGATGCACTCAAGCCGCGCGGCGGCACGTCGAAAGGCGCGCCGATCACGCTCGATACAGCGGAGTCGCCAGCGTGGCGCGCGCTGCAGGAAATAGGCATTTCCGATTTCGAGCGCGACCGCCGCGCGATTCTCGCGATGGCCGGCAACTACCGCGTGACGTTCGATTTCCTCGAAGTCGTGCCGTTCGTCGCGCTCGACAAGCCGAATGCGCCCTATCAGTCGTGGGGCACGGAAAAAGTCTATGTGGATGTGGACGACGGCAAGCACATCAGCCTCGTGCACATCCTCGAAATGCGCATGGTGCAAAAGGACGGCTCGATCAGCGAGCCGATGGTCACGAAGCATTGGCGCCAGGACTGGTATTACGAGCCGACTCAGATCATCGAGTATCGCGGCCGCGATCAATGGGAGCAGCGCAAGCTGCAAGCGGCAGGGAAGGGCACGTGGCTGCAGTCGGTGTATCAGGTCGATGAATCACCGCGCTATGCGAGCGTCGGGCGCTGGGAGCACACGCCGAGCTTCTCGACGTGGATCAGCGGAGAGACATGGCGTCCGTTGCCGCGCCGCGAATGGAGCGTGCGCGATGACTATCAAGTGCTGATCGGCACGAATCGTCACACGATCTCGCCGACGGGTTGGATTCAGGAAGAAAACAATCTCAAAGCCGTCGTGACGGAAACGCGCGCGCTCGATGCGAAGCGCCCGTATCTCGGGCGCGAATACGGCGTCGCGCGCTATGAGCGCATGAAGGATGCGGACTTCAACGCGGCGGACGAGTACTACGAGCGTACGAAGCAATTCTGGCGCGATGTGCGCGCGGCGTGGGTCGACAAATTCCAGCGCCAGCGCGTCGTGACGCTGCGAGGCCCGGTCGACAAGCTCGGATTGTTCGTGCCGCTGTTCGAGCGGGCCGATGAAATCGCGGCGCAACCGAGCGAGCAGGCGAACTCGAACAAGAACGCGAGCGTCATTCGCACTGCGCTCGAGGGGATGATGGTTCGCTAGCTCGTGCGTTTTCGTCCGAGTCCCCGGACTTTTCTCACTCCCTGACTTTGCCGCGCCGCGACTCATACATATGAGTCGCCCCGGCTCACGCTCATCGGCCGCTCGCGCGCGTTGGTTCGTCCATCGGCGCTTGCAATGGTGTTGAGAACCATTATCATTTGCATCGAGCCAGGCCGACGGTGTAGACGCCATGAACCCTCCATTGACTGTTTCGCGCCCACAGCCCCGAGACGTGGAGCCGCGCGAGTTAGGGATGACGTGTGTGCGTTCCGAAGAGCTCTTCGGCAAGCAACGCGAAATCATGATTCAACACGCCGGCAGCTATTACCGCTTGCGGCTCACGCACAGCAATAAGCTGATCCTGACGAAGTGATCCCAGCGGCGGCGTCCTCCGTCGTCCCGACGCAAGTCGGGACCTCGAGCTCGCACCCACGTCCAGTCGTCCCGACGCAAGTCGGGACCTCGAGCCCGCACCCACGTCCAGTCGTCCCGACGCAAGTCGGGACCTCCCCCGGCACCGTGCCGATTTGCGGTCCCGACTTGTGTCGGGACGACAGTGCGGACTCCGCGCCCTCCCGTTGCCGCGGCAAGCGGCAACTCCTTACCGCCTGAATGAGACGTCCGTCTCATCGCGCGCTTCAAGTAATCGCCGACTCACGCCGATAGTCCCAGTGAGACGGGCCACTCGAGGCCTGTCCATGCCCCGCGCACCGCGGATCGGAATTATGTCGCTGAGTCTCAACACCAACGTTGCCTCGCTGAACGCGCAGCGCAACCTCAACGCCTCCCAGGGAGCCCTGGGCAAGTCGTTGCAGCGCCTGTCGTCAGGACTGCGCATCAACAGCGCAGCCGACGATGCGGCGGGACTCGCGATTTCCGATCGCATGACGACGCAGGTGCGCGGCCTGAATCAAGCCGTGCGCAATGCGAACGATGGCATCTCGATGCTGCAGACGACCGATGCCGCGCTCGGCACCGTCACCGACAGCTTGCGCCGCATCCGCGAACTGGCGGTGCAGGCCGCAAACGCCACCAACAGCGATTCCGATCGCGCCGCAATCCAGCGGGAGATCACGGAGCTCACGCGCGAAGTCGATCGCATCGGCCGCACGACGACTTTCAACGGCAGAAACGTGTTCGATCAAAGCACGCGCAGCGTCGTCGGCGACCGCGATCAGCTGGCAGTGATCGACGGTCTGAAATCCGGCTGGTTGAGCGCCGCAGAGAACCTGGTCCGCGAGTACTACGGCATCGAGGCGCAGGGCAACGCGATCAGCATCCAGCTCACCGGCTTCACCGACGGCGCCGGCGGAACGCTGGCTCGCGTGACTGCGGCCGTCGGCGGCAGCGGCACGGGCTCGAACATCACGCTGCAAATCGACATGTCGGACTTCGTTCCGGCGAATCCACCGAACGGCGGCAGCGGCCCGGTGTTCAACGACCGCATCCTCGCGCACGAAATGACGCACGCCGTCATGGACGCGACGATGAACGTCGGCTCGATGTTCGCGAACAATCAGCAGTTCTTCCTCGAAGGCACCGCCGAGCTGATTCACGGCGGCGACGAACGGCTGTATTCCGATCTCGTGCGCCTAGGCTCGGGCACGGCCGCGAACGGCATCGATGATGTCGTCTCCATGGTCGATGACTGGGGTACGACCTGGAACAGCAGCAGCGAAGCCTACTCCGCCGCCTACGCCGGCATGCGCTACCTCGATGCCGAAATCAAAGCCGCCGGCGGCGAAGGCATCAAGGACATCACGACCTATCTCGCCGCCGATCCGAGCCGCACGCTCGATCAGGCGCTCGCGAATGCATCGAGCGGACGCTTCAGCGGCTTCGCCGATTTCAAAGCGGATTTTCAGGCGGACGGCGCCGCATTCATCGGCGACCTGTTGAGCTCGGGCCAGTTGACCGACGCCGATACCGGCGCGATCGGCGGCGCGAACGCGAGCGGCGGTCCGGTGCGCACGGCCGACTCGGTGATTCCGAATGCCGCGAGCCGCAGCGGCGACGACCAGCTCGCCGGCTTCAAAGAAAGCTGGCAACAAGTCGCGGCGGGCGGCGCGATGGGCCCGGCCCAGGCGCTGCAGATCGGCTCCGAGGCGGGACAGACGCTCGACATTCGCACCTTCGCGATGAATGGCATGGCGCTCGACATCATGGACGCCGACGTCGTCACGAATCCGAATCAGGTCATCGCAAAAATGGATCGCGCGCTCGCGTACATCAACGCGCGCCGCGCGGATCTCGGCGCGCAGCTCAATCGTCTCGATTCGGTGATCGCGAATCTCTCGACCAACGCCGAGTCGCTCACGGCAAGCCGCTCACGAGTTCAGGACACGGACTTCGCGCAAGAGACTGCAAACCTCACGCGCGCGCAGATCCTGCAGCAGGCAGGAACGGCGATGGTCGCGCAGGCAAACACGACACCGCAGCTGGTACTACGCCTGCTCAGCTAACTCCACTCCCTCTCCTGCAGGGAGAGGGCGGGGGTGAGCGGCGCTCTTGAGCGCCTCGCGCTTCGCGCGATCTCTCACTGCGGGAGAGATTGATCCTCAGACCTTCGCCAACACATTCAGCGTCCGCGACGCCTGCTCGTACCCGCCTTGCTTGCCATAGATCTTCGGCTGGCCCTGCCGTCCGGTCACGACATCGAGCAAGCCTTCCACGCGCTTCAAGCGCGCGGTGACGAGCGCGCCGTTACGGTCATTGAGATGACGGCAATGCCCCGCGCGCTCGGCGCACTTCGCGATGCGTGTCTTGAGCGTCGCGGCCGGATCGCACCACTTGAGCATGCGCTCGAGGCCGGGAGGATCGGTCGGAAGATTGAGCATGCGGCACAGCGTGCGACGGTCTTCGTCGACGCGCATGAGATCCCCGATGCAGGCCTGGCGGGCTTCGCCAGTGCGTTCGAGCGCCTCGATGTCGTTCGCGAGGAGGTGCTCGTGCTCCTGCTCGAGCAGCGCCTCGAGGCGGGTCAAGGCATTATTTTCTTCGTCAACCAGCTTCGCGAGATGCTCGCGACAAACGGACGGATCCACGAATCGCTCTCCTTACAGGTTCGGGATCCTCGACGCGCCGCGAGGACACTCGCGGCGAAAACAGGAATCCCGTTACGCGCTCAACTCCCGTTCCGTGCGCAGGAGCTTGTCGGCGATGCGTTCCGGATGCACTTCGTACCGGCCTTCTTCGATCGCAAGACGAACCGCGTCGACGCGCGCTTCGTTCACGACCGGCACTTCGTTCAGCGCCTGTTCCAGCGCCGCCAATTGCCGAGCCTGGTCGGTAATGTGCACCGGGCTTGCGGCCGCGACCGAGGCTTTCGCCGGCGCTGCAGCTGCATCGCTCGTGCTCGACACCTTTTTATCGGTGCCCAACTGCACGGGGCGGTTGTTAAGCCCATTGATCTTCGTAGTCACGTCCAGCACTCCTGTCGTCCACGGGCCCTGTAACGGCACTCGTTCTGAGAACTTTAGCACCCTCGTCGGATGCGGCCTGATGAGATCGTTAGGGCGATCCCGCAGGTGCGCTCTCGCAGCGGCGACAATAGGTTAAACGCGCTACACCCAAAATCCCTCCCTGCCTACCCCGAAGCGCGAAGCGTCCCACAGATTCGCGGGACGCGATTCAGGGTTCCTCCGAGCGTCAGCAAACCGACGCTCCCGCGCTCGTAAGCGCGCTCGACGCTCACAGGTCGACCCGCACGGTGCCGGCGTTTTCCACCACACCTTCGACAACCTTGAGCGAATTCACGTTTTGCACCCGAATGCGATCGTGCGCGGCGCCGTCGGCCAAGGCCTGGCCTTGCGCGCGAATCTCCACGCCGCTCGCCGAGGCGACGAGCGTGACGCGCTGGCCGCGCTGCACGAGCACATCGCGATCGAGTGCATCCGTCGTCAGCGGTGATCCGGCCGGCAGCGCGCGACGCAAGCGCCGGCCCTGCAGCGCGGCAACGTCGTTCACGAAGTTCGATGCGATGCCCGGCAGGCGCCGCGTCTGCAATTCCACATCCAGCGCTTCGATGCGAGCCCGGCGTGCGAGCGCGCGCCTGAGGACCAGGACGGGTGCTTCGGTTTCCACGGCCACGGGCACATAGACGGTCCAGCCGCCGCTCGAGCCGCAACGCACGCCGACGGTCGTGCGCGTCTGCACGACGCCGTTGTTCGCGATGAAGACATCGAGCGCATCCGCGCAGTTCGCCAAGCGCAGGCGCGCATCGAGACGCGTCGCGCTCACGTAGTACTTGCCGCGGGTCGCCGGCAATTGCGAGCGCACGAATGCTTCGGCCGCTGCTTGAATCGACTCGAGCGACTGAATCGATTGTGCGTACGTCGGCGCGACCGCGGTAAGCGCGAGCAGAGCCGACAGCCAGTTCATTCTGATCATCGAAGGTTTCGCATCGTCGTTGCGTTGACGCCTGCGCAAGAGAAAGCAAGCGAGATGCCAGGGGCGGGCGGCGGGCGACGGGCGATGGGCTAGTGCCTGAGCGTGAGTGCGGAGTTGTGATCCATCGCACATTCGAGCGTCACCGCTCGCGGCTGCTCGATCAGGTCAGGCACACACACATCGAAAGAGAGCCGCACATACATAGAAGAGAGCAGCGCGCACATAGCAGTGATGTCGTCGCCTCGCCGCGCTCGATCCAATGCGCGTTCGATTCGAAGTCATGCGCGTGTTGCCACGGGCGGCAACGACTTGCCGCTCACGCGTGACACTCATCTCAACTTTCGCAAGCTCTGCGCCGCACTTCCGGCCGTAGCCCGTAGCCCGTCGCCCGTAACGCCCCTCTGGCATGCTGCTTGCTACTTCCCGCCCAAGACAGTTTTTTGGCGGAAGTGCAATGCCCATCAACCTCGATGCCTACCTCGGCGTACACGCGAAAGCGCTGCCGTTGCGTTCTCAGCGCACCGAAGTGCTCGCGGCGAACATCGCGAATGCCGACACGCCGGGCTATCGCGCTCGCGACATCGATTTCAAAGCCGCGCTCGCGGCGGCCAGCAATCCGCAATCGGCCGCTCAGTTGAAGACGACGCAGTCGCGTCACATCAGCACTGCCCAGGTCAACGGCACGCCCGCGGGCGAGCTGAAGTACCGCACGCCGCTCGCGCCCGCGCTCGACGGCAACACCGTCGATACGCAGCTCGAGCAGGCCGCGTTCGCGGAGAACTCGGTGCGTTATCAGGCGACGCTCAATTTCTTGAGCTCGAAGTTCCGCGGCCTGCTCACTGCGATCACCGGGCAGTAATCCGTAGCCGGAGGCATCCATGAGCTCATTCAAGATCTTCGACGTCGCCGGCAGCGGCATGAGCGCACAGTCGGTGCGCCTGAATACGACCGCGAGCAATCTCGCGAACGCCGACAGCGTCAGCAGCGATCCGAATCAGGTCTACAAGGCGAAGCATCCGCTGTTCGAAGCGATTCGCGCGGGCCTCGGCACGAACGGCGCATCGAACGGCGTCGCCGTGAAAGGAATCTACGAAAGCACGGCGCCTGCGACCGCGCGCTACGAGCCGGGCAATCCGCTCGCCGATGCGAACGGCTACGTCTATGCGCCCGCCGTGAACAGCGTCGAAGAGATGGTGAACATGATTTCCGCCTCGCGTTCGTATCAGAACAACGTCGAGGTCATGAACACCGCCAAAGAAATGATGCTCGCGACGCTGCGCCTCGGCCAGTAATCGCAGGAACGTAACGCTCATCAGGAACCACCATGGCCACGACCGATCCCATCGCTCAATACGCCGCGCAGACGCAGGCCGCGCTCGCCGCCGCGCAACAAAAGAAGTCTGCGAACAATCTCGGCATCGACGAGTTCCTGACGCTGATGACGACGCAGCTCAAGAATCAGGACCCGATGAAGCCGCTCGAGGGCACGGAGTTCGTCGCGCAGCTCGCGCAGTTCGGCACCGTCTCCGGCATTCAGAGCATGCAGGGCTCGATGGAAGCGCTCGCGAACTCGCTGCGCTCGTCGCAGGTGTTGAACGGCACGACGCTCGTCGGTCATGACGTGCTCGTCAGCGCCGACAGCTTCGCGTTCACGCAGGGCGTGAGCGTCAGCGGCGAGGTCGAGGTGCCCGAAGGCGTCACCTCGCTCCAGATCCGCATCACCGACTCGAGCGGCGCGCTCGTGCGGCAGATCGAAACCGTGCCGCATCCGGGCGTCAACACGTTCACGTGGGACGGCACGCTCGCCGACGGCACACAGGCGCTTTCGGACGATTACGACATCGAAGCGATCGCGACGGCCGGCGGTGCGAGCGGATCGCTCGAGGTGCTGATGTCCGGCAAGGTTTCGAGCGTCACGATCGACAGCACCGGGACGAACCTGACGCTGAACACCGGCGCGCTCGGCCCCGTCTCCATGCACAACGTGCGCCGCGTGATGTAACGCGCCCGCAACACATAACACACTCGAGGAGCAAGTCATGTCATTCGGTATCGCGCTCAGCGGCCTCAATGCGGCGCAGACGGAGCTCAACGTCACGGCGAACAACATCGCGAACAGCGCGACGAACGGCTTCAAGCAGTCGCGTTCGGAATTCGCGGAGCTGTTCGCGGTTTCGCCGCAAGGCGTGAGCAGGAACGCGTACGGCAACGGCGTCAAAGTGGCCGCGGTGTCGCAGCAGTTCGCGCAGGGCAACATCAACACGACGAACAACAGCCTGGACCTCGCGCTCAGCGGACAGGGCTTCTTCGTGCTGAGCGATGCAGGCGCGATGGCGTATACGCGCGCCGGCGCATTCCAGGTCGACAACGCGGGCTATGTCGTGAACAGCCAAGGTCAGCGTCTGCAGGCGTACCCGCCGGCGACGACCGGCAACTTCAATACGAGCACGATGGGCGATCTGCGCCTGGTCACGACCGAAAGCCCGCCGCAGGCGACCTCGGAAGTGGAGACGATCTTCAATCTCCCCGCGAATGCGACGCCGCCGACGAATGCGACGTTCGATCCCGCGGATCCGAACAGCTACAACGAAGCGCGCTCCGTGACGATCTACGACTCGCTTGGTGCCGCGCACACGGCGAGCCTCTACTGGGTGAAATCGGCGACCCCGAATCAGTGGTCGATGAGCGTGTACGTGGACGGCAACCCCGTCGGCGGTGCGCAGACGCTCGAATACTCGAGCACCGGCGCGCTCACGACTCCGGCGAACGGCCAGATCACGCTGCCTGCGTACGACGCCGCCGCGGGACTCACGACCGGCGCCGCGCCGATCGATCTCACGTTCGATGTGTCGCGCACCACTCAGTACGGCGACAAATTCAGCATGACGTCCTCGACCCAGAACGGCTTTACGACGGGCCGTCTGATCGGCATCGACGTCGGCGCCGACGGCGTCGTGCAGGCCCGCTTCACCAACGGCCGCTCGACCTCGCTCGGCCAGGTCGCGGTCGCGAACTTCTCGAACCCGCAAGGCTTGCAGCAGCTCGGCAACACGAACTGGGCCGAGACGAACGCATCCGGCCAGGCGCTCTACGGTCAGGCCGGCGGCTCGGGCTTCGGCCTGATCCAGTCGGGCTCGCTCGAAGCGTCCAACGTCGACATCACCGCACAGCTCGTCAACATGATCACGGCGCAGCGCAACTTCCAGGCGAACGCGCAGATGATTCAGACGGCCGATGCGGTGACGCAGACGATCATCAACATCAGGTAGGCCGGCGAGTCATGGACCGCTTCCTCTACGTCTCGATGTCCGGCGCGAAGGAGACCTTGCGCGCGCAGACGGTCAACAACCACAACCTCGCGAATGCGAGCACGACCGGCTTTCGCGCGGACTTGAGCGCGTTCCAGACGCGTGCCGTCGCAGGATCGGGCTTCGCCTCGCGAGCCTATGCGACGAACTCGACGACCGGTTTCGATCAGACGCAGGGCGCGCTCGTGCAGACGGGCCGCGAGCTCGACGTCGGCGTGCAGGGTGCGGGATGGATCGCGGTGCAGGGCCGCGACGGCCGCGAGGCATACACGCGCATGGGCGATCTGCGCATCGATGCGAGCGGACTGCTGCTGAATGGCGCGGGTCTTCCCGTGCTCGGCGACGCCGGTCCGCTGACCGTGCCGCCGAATGCCTCGGTGATGATCGGCGGCGACGGCACGATCTCCATCGTGCCGCTCGGGCAAGGCCCGGAAACCTCGGCGCTCGTCGGCCGCATCAAGCTCGTCAATCCGCCCGCGGAGAATCTCGCCCGCGGCGATGACGGCTTGTTCCGTTTGAAGGACGGCACGGATGCGCCGGCCGATGCGAGCGTGCAGCTCGCCTCGGGCGTGCTCGAGTCGAGCAACGTGAACGTCGCCGATGCGATGGTGAACATGATCGAGCTGTCGCGTCACTTCGATCTGCAGGTCAAGGCGATGCGCACGGCCGAAGAGAATGCGGCGACCGCCGCACAACTGTTGAAGGCGTGACGGCGTAACTCTCGGAGCCACACATGAATCCCGCACTTTGGGCCGCGAAGACCGGACTCGATGCGCAACAGACGCGCATGTCGGTCACGTCGAACAATCTCGCGAACGTCAACACGACCGGCTACAAGAAGTCGCGCGCCGTGTTCGAGGATCTGTTGTATCAGAACGTGCGGCAGGTCGGCGCCTCGACCTCGCAGGACACGCAAGCGCCGACCGGTTTGTCGCTCGGCACCGGCGTGCGCGTCGTCGCGACGGAGAAGAACTACACGCAGGGCAGCATGCAGCAGACGGGCAACGCGCTCGATCTCGCGGTGAGCGGCCGCGGCTTCTTCCAGGTGCTGCTGCCGGACGGCACGCTCGGCTACACGCGCGACGGCAATTTCGAAACGAATGCACAGGGCGAGCTCGTCACCTCGAGCGGCTATCGCGTGCAGCCGGGCATCTCGATTCCGGACGGCGCGCAAAGCGTGACCGTCGGCAAGGACGGCGTCGTGACGGTGCAGCTCGCCGGGCAATCGAGCCCGACGCAGGTCGGCACGATCCAGATCTTCGATTTCATCAATCCCGCGGGCCTGCAGCCGCGCGGCGAGAACATGCTCATCGAATCCGCGGCGAGCGGTCCGGCGCAGGGCGGCACGCCCGGCCTGAACGGCCTCGGCATGATCGAGCAGGGCTCGCTCGAAGCCTCGAACGTCAACGTCGTCGAAGAGCTCGTGAACATGATCGAAACGCAGCGCGCCTATGAGATGAACTCGAAGGCGATCTCGACGACGGATCAGATGCTCGAATACGTGACGAATCAGCTCTAAGAAACAGCCATGCCATCCGCCATCCGCTATACGCTTCTCGCTTCATTCCTCTGCGTACTGGCCGGCTGCGCCACCGGCCCGTCTGCCGACTACGCGGCGACGTGGCCCGAGCCGGCGCCGCAGGAGAGCGCAGGCAACGGTGCGATCTATCAAAGCGGCCACGACATCGCGCTGTTCGAGAACGCCGTCGCGCGCCGCGTCGGCGACACGCTCACGGTGCGCTTGAACGAGCGCACGAATGCATCGAAGAGCTCGAGCACGACGACGAGCAAGTCGACGTCCGCGAATCTGGGCGGAGTGACGCTCGGCGGCAAGTCGCTCAACTATCACGGCCGCGACCTTTTGACCGCGAGCGCGGAAGGGGAGAGCGAGTTCGACGGCGAAGGCGGCAGCAGCCAGAGCAATCGTCTCGAGGGCGACATCACCGTGACGGTCGCGCAGCGCTTGTCGAACGGCAATCTGCTCGTGCGCGGCCAGAAATGGATTCAGATCAACCAGGGCAAGGAGTACGTGCGCATCCAAGGCATCGTGCGCCCGATCGACATCAATCCCGACAACTCGATCTCGTCGCTGAAAGTGGCTGACGCAATGATTTCTTACGGCGGCACGGGCGCGCTCAACGATGCGAACCGCCCCGGCTTGTTGTCGCGCTTCTTCAACATCGGTTTGCCCTTTTAAAGAGCGGCCTCAACCGACTCCCCCTCCCCCGCGCAGCGGGGGAGGGCTAGGGGTGGGGGCCGCCGCCAACTGGATTCGCAAGACATGAAAACATTCCCAGTCCTCACCCTCGCCGCGCTCATCGCCTTCGCCGCCGCACCGGTTCACGCCGAGCGCGTCAAGGACCTCGCGTCCGTCGCCGGTGTTCGCGGCAACCAGCTCGTCGGCTACGGTTTGGTCGTCGGCCTCGACGGCACCGGCGATCAGACGAGCCAGGCGCCGTTCACGATCCAAAGCATTCGCAACATGCTCGCGAAGTTCGGCGTGACGATTCCGGACAACGTGAATCCGCAGCTCAAGAACGTCGCCGCCGTGACGGTGCGCGCGGACTTGCCGGCGTTCGCCAAGCCCGGCCAACAGATCGACGTGACGGTCGATTCCATCGGCAACGCGAGCAGCCTGCGCGGCGGCAGCTTGCTGATGACGCCGCTGCGCGGCATCGACGGCGAGGTGTATGCGATCGCGCAGGGCAGCCTCGTCGTCAGCGGTTTCGGTGTCTCGGGGAAAGACGGCTCGCGCATCGCGGTGAACGTGCCGAGCTCCGGGCGCGTGCCGAACGGCGCGAGCGTGGAGCGCGCCGTCGCCAGCAATTTCGCGACCGAGCCGTACGTCGTGCTCAATCTCAACACTCCCGATTTCACGACGGCCTCGCGCCTCACCGACGGCATCAACACGCTGCTCGGGCCGGACACCGCGCGCGCGATGGACGCCGTTTCAGTTCGCGTGCAAGCGCCGGTCGATCCCAGCCAACGCATTGCATATCTCGCGACGCTCGAAGCGATCGAGATCGAGCCGGGCGATGCGCCCGCGCGCGTCATCGTGAACTCACGCACGGGCACTGTCGTCATCGGCTCGGCGGTGCGCGTGAAGCCTGCGGCCGTGGCGCATGGCTCGCTCTCGGTGACGATCACCGAGCGTTCGGACGTGAGTCAGCCGGGTCCGCTCTCGCAAGGTCAAACCGTCGTGACGCCGCGCAGCGAGATCAATATCGAGCAGCCTGAGGCCCGCATGTTCGTGTTCAACGCCGGCGTCAATCTCGATGAGATCGTGCGCGCGGTGAATCAGGTCGGTGCGGCGCCGGGCGATCTGGTGGCGATTCTCGAAGCGTTGAAGGAGGCGGGGGCGTTGCGTGCGGAGTTGATCGTGATTTGAAGCAGCGGGTGATGGTGAAAGGGAAGGGCTGTCGGGCGCTGGGCTGCTGGCCAGAGAAAGGCGAAGAGGATGCAGGCGGCAAGACTTCGGCGGCATGTGTTTGCCTCCCGCGTGACTCGCGTCGCGAATTCTTCTCTTCTTCTCTGGCCAGCAGCCCAGCGCCCAGCAGTCCTTCGGCCCGACTCCCCACCATGGCATAGACCTTGCTACTGCATTCCCAGGTCAATCCAATGACAACTCCCATCCACAACACCTTCTTCGCAGACCCGCAAGGCCTGAACGCACTGCGCAGCGATGCGAAGGCGCAGGATCCAGCTGCGCTCAAGCAGGCGGCGAAGCAGTTCGAGAGTCTGTTCACGCAGATGCTGTTGAAGAGCATGCGTGAAGCGAACAAAGGCTTCGGCGATTCGATGCTCGAGGGTGATCAGACCGAGTTCTATCAAGGCATGTTCGACGACCAGATGGCCGTGCACCTCGCGCAAGGCCGAGGCCTCGGGCTCGCCGATATGCTCGTGCGGCAATTACAAGGCGCGATTTCACCTGCCACGGCCGCAACCGCGAGTGAGACTTCCGCGACGACGGGCAGCGGCTCGACATCCGCTCCGCTTGCGACATCGAAGGCCGATTTCGTGCGTCAGATGCTGCCGCATGCGGAGGCGGCCGCGCGCGAGCTCGGCGTCGATCCGCATGCGCTGCTCGCGCAAGCGGCGCTCGAGACGGGGTGGGGCGCATCCGTGCCCTGCAATTCGGCGGGCGAATGCAGCTTCAATCTGTTCGGCATCAAGGCCGGCTCGCAATGGACGGGTGCGTCCGTCAACGTGCCGACGCTCGAATTCGAAGACGGCGTTGCCGTGCGCAAGGTCGAGCGCTTCCGCGCGTACGAGTCTGCGGCCGAGAGCTTTCGCGACTACGCACGCCTCATCGGCAACAACGCTCGTTATGAGAATGCAGTCGGTGCCGGCGACAACGTCGCCGCGTTTGCCGCCGCGCTTCAACACGGCGGCTATGCCACCGATCCCCAGTACGCTCGCAAGCTCGTCGCCGTCGCCGACGAAGTGCGCAAGCTGACGAATGGATGACGTCATGAGCACACGATTTCTGACGAACCGCGATCGCCCATCCGCTACTGACTTCCGGTGCCGCCATGGCTGATTTATTGACGACGAGCGTCTCCGGCCTGCTCGCGTTCCAGCGTGCGCTGGATACGACGAGCCACAACATCACGAACGCGAACACGCCGGGCTACAGCCGGCAGATCGCGGAGTTCATGACGCGCAACGCCCAGCAGGCCGGCTTCGGCTGGGTGGGCAACGGCGTCGAAGTCTCGACGATCAAGCGCTCGTACGATGACTTTCTTGCCGGACAGAGCCGCACCTCTTCGAGCTCTTATCACCAGTTCGACACATATGCGACGCAGGCCGCGCGCGTGAGCAATCTGCTCGGCAATACGAGCACGGGCCTCACGGCCTCGCTGCAGAGCTTCATCAATGCATTCCAGGCGGTCGCGGATACGCCAACCTCGACGCCGGCGCGTCAGACGCTGCTCAGCCAGGCAGAGACGCTCATGCAGCGCATTCAGAGCTACGACCAAAGCCTGCGCGGCTTCGACGCCCAGGTGAACGCGCAGATCGAAAGCGAGGCGAACTCGATCTCCTCCATCGCACGGAGCCTTGCGAAATTGAATCAGGAGATCGTCAGCGCGCAGGGCCGCAGCGGCCAGCCGCCGAACGATCTCATGGACCAGCGCGACCGGCTGATCGATGAGCTGGCCTCGCATGTGAACGTGAACGTCGTGAAACAGAACGACGGCGCCTTCAACGTGTTCATCGGCAACGGCCAGCCGCTCGTCGTCGGCCAGACGTTCGGGCAAGTCGTTGCGGCGCCGGATGCGTACGATCCTTCCCGCACGGTGTTGGCATTTCAAACGCCGACCTCGACCGTCGACATCACGCGCAGCCTGAGCGGCGGCACGTTGGGCGGAATGCTGCAGTTCCGTTCCGAGATGCTCGACCCCGCACGCAATGCGCTTGGGCGCTTGAGCGCAGGACTCGCGGAAGTCGTGAACGAGCAGCACCACGCCGGCATGGATCTGAACGGTCAGCTCGGCCGTGACTTCTTCACGACGGGTCCGGCTCGCGTGCTCGCCCATTCGGCGAACACCGGCAGCGGGTCGCTCAACGTGCAGCGCATCGCCGGCGCAGCCGGCAATCTCACGAACAGCGACTACGTAATGCAGAACACGGCGAGCGGCTGGCAGCTGACGCGCGCCGATACGGGCGCCGTGGTCACGATGACGGGCACGGGCACTGCTGCGGATCCGTTCATCGCGGACGGCATGGAGATCGTCGTCAACGCCGGCGCCGCAGTCGGTGATCGCTTCATGATCAAGCCGACTGCCGATGCCGTATCCGGCATGGAGCTGCTGATTTCGAATCCTGCGGAAATCGCCGCGGCCGCGCCGATCACGACGGGCAAGGGCGCCGGCAACATCGGCACCGGCACGATCACCGCGGGCGAAGTGCTCGATGCTACGAACCCGAATCTGCGCTCGCCCGTGACGATCACGTTCACGAGCCCGACGCAATACACGGTCAGCGGTGATCCGACCGTCTACACGTACACGCCGGGCGCGAACATCGACGTGAACGGCTGGCGCGTGCAGATCAACGGTACGCCTGCCGCGGGCGATACGTTCTCGGTGCGCGACAACGTCGGGGGCACCGGCGACAACCGCAATGCGCTCAAGCTCGCGGCCGTGCTCAATCAGCCGGTGCTCGATGGCGGCACGTCGTCGCTCAGCGCGGCGGTCGGACAGTTCGTCGCCGACATCGGGGTAAAGACGAATCAAGCGCAAGTGAGCAGCGCGGCACAGAAGGTCGTGTACGACGAAAGCGTAGATTCGCTGCAATCGATGTCGGGCGTGAATCTGGATGAAGAGGCCGCGAATCTCGTGCGCTATCAGCAGGCGTACATGGCCGCCGCGCAGATGATTCGCGTCGCGGACACGGTCTTCCAGTCCGTGCTCCAGGCCGTGAGCGGTTGATGGCCCGGTGATTTGAGCAAGTTACGAGCGCGAGCTTCACCATGCGTCTTTCCACCCAGACCTATTACAGCCGTTCCATTGCCGCGATGCTGGATCAGCAATCCGGGCTGTCGCGGATTCAGAACCAGGTCGCGACGGGCAAACGCGTCAATACGCCGGCCGATGATCCGATCGCGGCCGTGCACATCGCGGAGCTCGAGCGCAGCAAGCTCGAATACGAGCAGTACGAGAAGAACAGCTCGCTAGTGCGCAATCGGCTCAATCTCGAAGAGAGCGCGCTCGCCGACGCCGGCGCGAACCTGCAGCGCGTGCGCGATCTGGTGCTGCAGGCGTCGAACATCGGCACGCTCAACGACAGCGACCGCCGCTCGATCGCCGTCGAGCTGCAGAGCCGCCTCGAGCAGATGCAGGACATCGCGAATCGCAAGGACGGCAACGGCGAATATTTGTTCGCGGGTTTCTCGACGCTGACGCAGCCGTTCGCCGGCGCAGCGAGCGGCAATGTCGTGTACGCGGGCGATCAAGGCGCCCGCTCGCTGCAGGTCGGTCCGACGCAGCGCGTGCAGGACAGTCATTCGGGATTCGAGTTGTTCATGAACATTCGCGAGGGCAACGGCACGTTCGTCACGTCCGTGACCCAGACGAATACCGGAACGGGCGCGATCAACGTGGGCTCCGTCGCCGATCCGGCCGCCTGGCTTCCGGACAACTACACGCTGACGTTCACGAGCCCGACCAATTGGGAGATCACGGATACGGCCACGCCAACGCCGAACGTCGTCGCGTCCGGGACGTACACGTCTGGGAACACGATCACATTCAACGGCGCACAGATCGTGATCACGGGCGCGCCCGCGGCGGGCGATTCGTTTCATATCGATCAGAGCCGCAGCGAGGACGTGTTTCAGACGCTCGATCGGATCATCGATGCATTGGGACAGCCGTCGAACGATGCGACCGCGAATGCGAAGCTCGCATCGACGCTCGAGCGCTCGCTGCAGCAGATCGATCAGGCGTCCGATCATTTTCTGGCCGTGCGCGGCCAGGTCGGCGCACGCCTGGCGTCGCTCGATACCGCGGATTCCGCGCGCGAGGATCTCAATATCGACCTGGATGTCGCGCTGTCGGACCTGCGTGATCTCGACTACGCGGAGGCGCTTGCGCGCATGCAGCAGCAATTGATCGGGCTGCAGGCCGCGCAGATGTCGTACACGCAGATTTCGCAGCTGTCGCTGTTCAATTATCTGAAGTAACCAGGGGCGTCATCCCGACTTCCGTCATCCCGACTTCCGTCATCCCGACGCAAGTCGGGATCGCCAATGGCACCGCCCTTCGTCATCCCGACGCAAGTCGGGATCGCCATTGGTACGGTGCCAACTGCGGTCCCGACTTGCGTCGGGACGACGGGAGATGGTGCCACCTGCGGTCCCGACTTTCGTCGGGACGACGGGAGGCGCTTATCGCCTTCGCTCCAACCCCTCCGTGATCCATTCCACAGTTCGCAACGATGCCTCCCCACCCTCTCAAGTTCCCTTAAGCCGCACCGATACACCCCATGAACAGCAGTTCGGCGCACATCACGCCGCCAGTGCTGAGATTAGAGCCGCGGACGGGCGTCCTCGGCCAGGTAGGTAACTAGGAGTTAGCTTCATGGCACTTGTCATCAACACGAACGTGATGTCGCTGAATGCTCAACGCAATCTCACGACATCGGGCAATCAGCTCGCGCAGTCGTTGCAGCGCCTGTCCTCGGGCTTGCGCATCAACAGCGCGAAAGACGACGCGGCAGGCCTTGCGATCTCCGATCGTATGACCACGCAGATCAGCGGCCTGAACCAGGCTGCGCGCAACGCGAACGACGGTATCTCCCTCGCGCAGACGACCGAAGGCGCGCTTCAGGAAGTGACGAGCAACCTGCAGCGTATCCGCGAGCTCGCCGTGCAGTCGGCGAACGCGACGAACAGCGACAACGACCGAGTCGCTCTCGACGCCGAAGTGCAGCAGCGCTTGGCGGAAATCGAGCGTATCGCCGGCCAGACCTCGTTCAACGGCCGCAAGGTGCTCGACGGCTCGTTCGGCAATGCGACCTTCCAGGTGGGTGCGAACGTCGGTGAGACGATCGCCGTCGGCCTCAACACCAGCATGAAGACGGATTCGATCGGCAAGATGTCCTCGGCGACGGGCGACGTGAACCTCGTCACGCTGTTCGGCTCGACCTCGGGCGCCGCGGGTGCCTTCACAGGCGCCGTGTCGGATGCCGGCGCGAGCAGCGCGGCCGAAACGTACTCGATGACGGTCGGCGGCGTGGAAGTGTTCAACTTCTCGCACGCGGCCGGTGCCGCGGCGGTCACCGCCGATGCGACGGCCGTGCAGGCTGCGATCGATGATTCGAAGAGCGCTCTCGAAGCGGCCGGCTTCACGGTGACGGGCAGCGTTGCGACCAACGACCTCGCCTTCAGCCGCGCTGACGGCAAGTCGTTCGACATCGTCGTCGTGAACGATTTCAGCGGCACGGCGGGCGGTTTCGCGGGCACGAACTTCGACGCGACCGACGGCACGGCTGCGACGGTGGCTGCGGGCACGGGCTACACGGTGGGCGACGTCACGCTGCAGGTCGGCAACGGCGATGCGGTGGATCTGAGCGGCCATTACGCGAACACCCAGGCCTTCCTGGATGAGATCAATGCGATCGGCGGCGTGTACGCCTCGATGGATGCTTCCGGCAACCTGAGCTTGCAGTCCTCGCAGGAGATGACGATCGGCGGCACGAATGCCGATATCACGGCGCTCGGCCACGACGCCGGCCTCAAGGCTCTCACCGGCAATCTGACGTCGGTCAACGTGCTCGATGTCGACGGTGCGAACGAGACGATTCAACGCATCGACTCTGCTCTGACCTCGGTCAGCGATCTGCGCAGCGCCCTCGGCGCCGTTCAGAACCGCTTCCAGTCGGTCATCAACAGCTTGCAGGCTGTGTCCGAGAACCTGTCTGCGTCGCGCAGCCGTATTCTCGACACGGACTTCGCATCTGAGACGGCCGCTCTGACCCGCGCCCAGATCCTGCAGCAGGCAGGTACGGCGATGGTCGCGCAGGCGAACTCGGCTCCGCAGAACGTGCTGAGCCTGCTCCGCGGCTAAGTCAAGGAACGGCCTCATCCAACTCCCCCTCCCCCGCGCGAGCGGGGGAGGGCTAGGGGAGGGGGCCCTCCGAAATGACCACGGAACGCCTTCGGGCGAAGAGATCCGCGCCAAGCAGTGAGAAGCCAAGGCTCCTCACTGCTTGGCGCTTTCCTCATTCCTGTTCCTATCCCCTCCCCCGCGCAGCGGGGGCCGCTCCTGCGCTCGCGGCATTCGGGCTCCTGCCCGTCAGAGGGTTAGGGAAGGGGACAGGGGGCTCCGCCACATGAAAGCCACCGAACTCCCATCGCTTCCCGCTGCACTGACCCCTCCGTCCGTCACTGCATCGAGAACCGCTGGCCCGAAAGTTGCTGATGATTCCCGAGCTGCCGCCCGTGTCGAAAAGTCGACGCAGCCGAGCTCGCCGCAGGACATGCACGCGGCGGTGCGCGTCGCGGCGGCACAGATCGATTCCTATTTGAAACGGACGGGACGCGAGCTCGAGTTTCGCGTCGATGACGAGACGGGCACGACGGTCGTCACGGTGCGCGACAAGGCGACCGGCGATGTGATCCGGCAGATTCCGAGCGAAGACGTGCTGCGCCTCGCGCGGCAGCTCGAAGCCGGAACGGGCTCGCTGCTCGACCTCATGATTTGAACACGGAGAACACGATGGCAAGCACAGGCGCAGTAGGCGGCTCGCAAATCGACGTGCAGGGCCTCGTTGCGCAGCTCGTCGCTGCGGAGCGCGCGAACCCTGACAAGCAGATTGCCCGCCAGACCCAGCAGGTCACGACGCAGATTTCCGCGCTCGGGCAGCTGATGGGCTCGCTGTCGAACTTCCGTTCGGCGCTCGCATCGCTGAAAACCGTGGACGCCTTCAGCACGCGCTCGGCGACGACGAGCGCCGACACGATCTTCACCGCGAGCGCCGGCGTCAAAGCGACGCCCGGCAGCTACGACATCGAAGTCGAGCAGCTCGCGCAAGCTCACCAGATTTCGAGCAGCGCCTTCACTGGCGGCGGCACGACCGTCGTGGGTACCGGCACGCTGACGCTGTCGCTGAACGGCCAGAGCTTCAGCGTGGAGATCACCGACGACAACTCGACGCTCGCCGAAATTCGCGACGCGATCAACTCTGCTGAGGACAACGTCGGCATTCGCGCAACGCTCGTGCAGGGCACGGGCGGCACGCAGCTCGTGCTGTCGTCGTCGAAGACCGGCGCCGCGAACACGATCGAGATCAGTCAGACGGGCGGCGATGGCGGCCTGGCGCAGCTCGCCTACAGCGAGGCGCAGCCCGGCACGTACACCGAGCTCAAGGAAGCGCGCGACGCGATCGCCTATATCGCGGGCGTCCAGGTGACGAGCGATACGAACAAGATCGACGGTGCGATCGAGGGCGTGACGATCACGCTGAAGAAGGAAACGGAGCCGGATTCGCCCGAAACGCTCACGGTCGGCTATGACACGCAAGCGGTAACGAAGCGCATTCAGACCTTCGTGGATGCGTTCAACGCGCTGGCCGCGCAGATGGGCAAGCTGCGCAGCTACGATGCGGCGAGTCAGACGGCAGGGCCGATGCTCGGCGATTCGTTGTTGAGCAGCATCGAAAGCGAGCTGCGCAATTCCCTGTCGATCTCCGTCGCAGGTCAGCCGCAGGGTTTCCAGAACCTCGCGAGCATCGGGATCACGGTGCAGTTGAACGGTACGCTCGGGATCGATTCCGCCAAGCTCGAGAAGGCGATGACCGGCAACTTCGAGGCGGTCGGCAAGTTGTTCGGCTCGGAGAACGGCATCGGCGCGCGCCTGTTCAAGCAGGTGGACGCGAAGCTCGCGACCGGCAGCGCGCTCGACATGCGCAGCAAGAATCTCACGGATCAACAGAAGGCGATCCAGAAGCGCAAGGAAGACCTCGACGTGCGCATGCTCGCCGTCCAGCAGGGCTACATGAAGCAGTTCACGCGTCTCGACACGCTGCTGTCGCAGCTGCAGGTGACGTCGAGCTACATGTCGCAGCAGATCGAGTCGCTCGCGAACATGAAGAAGGGCTAGACCTCCGTCATCCCGGCGCAAGCCGGGACCGCAAGGTGGCAGCGTGCAGAAGGAGGTCCCGACTTGCGTCGGGACGACGAAGGGCACTCAAGTCCGCCGTCGCCTCGCCGTTAAATCGCGTAAGGACACCGCGGAGCACACGAACCATGTCGGGCTATGCCAGATCGAATCTCGCCGCTTACCAGAGCGCTTCCGCGCATGGTGGCGTCGCGGCCGCCGATCCGCATCGGCTCATCGTCATGCTGATGGACGGCGCGCTCGAGCGCATCGCAACGGCGCGCGGCTGCATCGAGCGCAAGGACATCGTCGAGAAGGCGCGCCTGTTGAATCGCGCGGTGTCGATCATCGGCGAGCTGCGCAGCAGCCTGGACATGAAGGTCGGAGGCGAGCTCGCCGCCAATCTCGCCGCGCTGTACGAATACATGAGTCACACGCTGCTCCGCGCGAACGCGGACAACTCCACGAAGCTGCTCGACGAAGTGAGCAAGCTGTTGCAGGAGATCCGCGGCGCGTGGGTCGCCATTCCCGCACAGGCTCGAGTCAAATGACTTCCCCCATCGCCGACGGCGTGCTCGCCGCGACCCATCGCCTCGTTCAACAGGCCATGAGCGGCCAGTGGCAGGACGTACCGAAGACCGTCGAGGAGCGCCGCGTGCTGCTCGACCGCCTGAGCGCAGGCGCATCACCGCAGGATCAACACTGGCTGTCTGCTCTCAAGCAGGCGATGGCGGAGTCGGACGCGGTCGTCGCGTCGCTGACGCCGGCCGGCATGCCCGAGAGGACTCCAGCAGTAGCGCAGGCCTCGGATGCGCAGAAGCCCGCCGAAGTGGACGTCGTGATGGATATGATTCTGGGCCGACCGGGATAGCCTGCCGCCCAGCCGCGAGAGTCGCCGCCATGTATGAAGGAATAGACACGGTCGTTCTCTACGAAGAGCTTGCCTACGAGGATGTGCTGCCCGTCGCCTGGAAGCGCCTGAACGAGCCGTTCGATCCTTCGCTGATCGGCAGCTATCAGGATCGCAATCTGCGCGTGCTGCAGGCGCTGCAGGCGCTGGAAGAGCACGGCCAGGTCGAGAAGCCGGACGAAACCTCGCCGCACCATGCGGATCTGATGCGGCTCGATCTCAAGCTCAACCTGGTGCTGGACATGGTCGGTCAGCTGCTCGTCGCGAGCCATCCGCGGCCGCGCTCGGCTGCGATTCGCTTCAACGCCGTCGGCGCCGTGTGGCAGGGGTACGCGCCGTTTCCCGAGATGGGCAATCAAGGCGTGCTCGAGATTTATCTGCGCGATTGCATCGCCGATCCGTTGCGGCTCGTCGGCCGCATCGCCTCCATCGGACCGGACGGACGCATCAAGGCCCGCTTCGTGCCGCCGGGAGAGCACATCTCCGATCTGCTCGAGAAGCTCGCCTTCCGCAAGCACCGCCGGCAAGTGGCGGGAGCGAAGCATCCGCGCCGCTGAACTCGCCTGCCGCCATCGCGATCTCCACCGTCATTCCGACGCGTCTTCGTCATCCCGACGTAAGTCGGGATCGCCATCGGCACCGTGCCGAATGAGGTCCCGACTTGCGTCGGGACGACTGAGCGATTGAGACGAGCGTCTCACACGATTTGCGCGCCCAACCTTGCGCGCGAATTGACGCGCACTCGCGCGTATAGCGGTTTTCCGCAGTTTCTACTTACATTCGACTAACGAGCGTTCAGTCGATCCCCTACACGCGCGCCAAAAATTTGGCAGCACGTCACGAGTGTAGGGCGTTCAGGGCGAACCTGATATCGAGCCTCTTGTGCGTCAAGAAAATAGCGCTCACGGATTCACGCCAACAACAACAGAACTCAAGGCAATGATCAATTCGAACGATTCAGCGCGCGCCAGCCTGTCCTCCGTCCGACGTGTGGTCGTCTACGACTGCGACGTCGAGCGTGCCGCGAAAGTCGCGCAGGTCCTCAAGGACCTGAATCTCGAGCCGCTGTTGATCGATCACTCCGCTTTGATGCGCGCCGTGATCCAGGCACCGACCCGTCCCGCGCTGCTCGTCGGCGACGCCGGCGACAACCTCGACTGGCGCGAGCTCGGGACCGCGTTGCGCGTGCAACTGGGCGATGTCCCGGTCGTCGCGTACGGCTCGGCCGCCGCCGCCGATCAGCTCGCCGCGTTCGTCGGCGCAGCGCGCGTGAACCGCCTGCCGTTCCCGTTCAAACATGACGCGCTCGCCGCGGCGCTGCGCGTCCCCGCGGCCGCGCTGCTCGAAGAGGTGAGCGCGGTCACGATGCCGACCGGCAAGTCGCCGGCCATCCAGGAAGTGGTCCGGCTGATTCGCCAGGTCGCGGCGTACGATTCGAGCGTCCTGATCCTCGGCGAATCCGGCACCGGCAAGGAGCTTGCGGCCCGCGCGATTCACGACGCGAGCCCCCGCCGCCAACGCCCGTTCGTCGCGATCAATTGCGGCGCGATTCCATCCGAGCTGCTCGAAAGCGAGCTGTTCGGCCACGAGAAGGGCTCGTTCACGGGCGCCGTCGCCGCGCGCAAGGGGCGCTTCGAGATCGCCGAAGGCGGCACGCTGTTCCTCGACGAGATCGGCGACATGAGCCTGCCGATGCAGGTCAAGCTGCTGCGCGTCCTGCAGGAGCGCGTGTTCGAGCGCGTCGGCAATCACACGCCGATTCGCTGCAACGTGCGCATCATCGCGGCCACCCACCGCAACCTCGAGGACTCGATCGCGCGCGGCGCGTTCCGCGAGGACTTGTTCTATCGCCTGAACGTGTTCCCGATCGAAATGCCTTCGCTGCGCGACCGCATCGAGGACCTGCCGCTCCTGATCCGCGATTTCTCGGAGCGCAACGTGGCGCAGGGCCGCAGCCCGATCGAAATGACGCAGCGGACGCTGACGGCGCTCGGCCGTCATGCCTGGCCTGGCAACGTGCGCGAGCTCGGCAATCTGATCGAGCGGCTGTCCATCCTGTGCCCGAACCGCAAGATCGACATCGCGGACTTGCCCGCCAAGTACCGCCCGCAGGCGCTCGTCGAGGATCTGTTGCGCTCCGATGAGCCCGGCCAGCTCGAAACCGTGCCGTTCGCGCCGGCGCTCGAAGCAGCGGACGAGGAGGAGGAGTTCGAGTTCGACGCCGATCGCGAAGCCTTCGATCTTCTGACCGAGGACTCGAGCTCGAACGATCTGCAGCTGCTTGCGCATCTGCCGCCCGAAGGGCTCGACCTGCGCGATCACCTGTTCACGATCGAGCGCAATCTGATCCAGCAGGCGCTGAATCGCGCCGGCGGCACCGTCGCTCACGCGGCGCGTCTCCTCAAGCTGCGCCGTACGACGCTCGTCGAGAAGCTGCGCAAGTTCGAAATGCTCAACGAAGCGGCAATGACGGAAGTTTGACGTCGCCTTGCCGCCGGCGGACGTACGTCACACGTACTCGCACGCGGCGGCGCGCTCAGGTCCTCGATCTTGTGACGCCCTCCGCAGGATCCGGATGCAGCGGCAAAGGTTTGCCGGGGTGGAATGGAAATTGCTCCTCTACGTGGGACCGACTGTTCGACAGACAGACGCCCAGAGCGCCAACGACGAATGAGCACGAACGCGAGCAAAGTGACCGTACTGCGCCGAGACAGCGAGGAAGACCTCGCAGGTCACGGCGAGCTCGTCTCCGAGCGCAGCGCAGAATCCCGCGCGCTGCCGAACGAGG
>Ga0164243_10003790_pt1 | contig 24039 bp, 18 predicted proteins | sample OricompcompostOP_FD_108781 | JGI IMG/M metagenome (GOLD analysis project Ga0164243, IMG submission 108781) | Organic Plus compost microbial communities from Emeryville, California, USA - Original compost - Organic plus compost (OP) | ecosystem: Engineered > Solid waste > Mixed feedstock >...
CGGGCGAGGCGCTCCTGCCAGCTCTCCGCGAAGCCGTGCCGCGCCTGCGCGCGGTCGCCCACGATGGTGAAGCTCCGCGACGGGCAGCGGCGCAACAGCATCTGCCATTCCGCGTCGGTCAGCTCCTGCGCCTCGTCGACGATCACGTGCGCGAAGGGCCCGGCGAGCAACTCGGGGTCGGATCGCGGCGGAGCCTGCTCATGGGCGAGGCTGTTGCGGGCGTCCTGCCCGCGCAGGATCGACATGACGGCCATCTCGGAGTCGTCCCCGGCGATGAGGTCCTCCATCACCCGCTCGCGCAGCTCCTGCTCCTGGGCCGCCAGGAGCGCCCCGCGCCGGGCATGCCGCGCCTTGTCGGGATCGCCGATGAGCAGGCGCGCAGCGTCGAGGTAGGGCAGGTCGGCCAGCGTCCACGCGCGCGGCTCGGTGCGCTGGAGCAGCTGCACCTGCTGCTCGTCCAGCCACGGAGCGCACAGCCGCAGATAGGCCGGCACCGACCAGAGGTCCGCGACCACTCCCGCCGGGTCCAGCACCGGCCAGGCCTTGGCGAAGGCACGGCCGAGGCCTTCGTCCCGCAGCAGCGCCCGGCGCAGCAGATGCGGGGGAGCGGTCTCCTCGTCCAGCTGCTCGGCGAGGATGTCCAGCAGAGACTCGCGCAGCTGCGCCCGTGCGTCGTTGTGCGAGGCGGCCGGATCGCGCGAGCCGAAGGCCTCCTCCCACTCGGCGGGACCGAGCACGACGGCCCCCCACGGCGTGTCGACGGTCAGGGACACGCGCGGAGGCTCCTCGTAGTACGCGACCGCCCGCTGAACGGCGCCCAGCAGGGCGCCGTTCGCCTTGAGCGCCGCGACGGCGGCGTCCTGCTCGGCAGGCAGCGCGCCACCGCCCGGGACGAGGTCCCGCAGGGTGCACAGCTGCACGCTCTCCTCGCCGAGGCTCGGCAGCACGTCGTCCACGTAGGCCAGATACGCCGGATGCGGCCCGACGAACAGCACCCCGCCGCCGCCCTGCCTGATGCGCGGCTCCGAGTAGAGCAGGTAGGCGGCCCGGTGCAGGGCGACCACGGTCTTCCCGGTGCCCGGGCCGCCGTCCACGACGAGCGCGCCGCGCGGGCTCGCGCGGATGATCGCATCCTGATCCGCCTGGATCGTGCCCAGCACGTCCTGCATGCGGGGGGAGCGGCTCGCGCCCAGGCTGGCGATGAACGCGGACTGGTCGTCCAGCGCTGCGTGCCCCTCGAGGTCGTGCGCGGTGAACACCTCGTCCCAGTAGTCCGTGATCCGCCCGCCGGTCCACCGGTAGCGGCGGCGACTCGCCAGCCCCATCGGATGCGCGTGCGTCGCCGCGAAGAACGGCTCCGCCGCCGGCGCGCGCCAGTCCACGAGCAGGCGCCGGCCGTCGCTGTCGCTCAGTCCGAGCCGGCCGATGTAGACCGGTTCCCGATCGTCCTCCCCGACGACGCGGCCGAGGCACAGGTCCAGTCCGAAGCGCCGCAGCACCCGCAGCTGCGCGCTCAGGCGGTGCACCTCCAGGTCCCGGTCCAGCGCCGCCTGGCCCTCCTCGTCGTCGTCGGCGAGCCGCAGCGCGTCCAGCCGTGCCGATAGCTGCTCGCGCTGCCGTTGCAGGGTCGCGGCGATCGCGGCGAAATGCTCCTCGTCGAGGCCGATCAACGCGGGATCCGCCTTGGCGGCGAGGCGGTCGGGTAGGGCGAAAGCGTGGCTGCTCATGGGGGTGCTCGGCTCCGGTCGCTGCAGGGAAGGCACGATTCTCCCGCGAGAGGGGGGTCTTGCGGCAAGCCCCCCGTCGCGATATATCTTGATAGTGGCGAGATGTTCCGCCCGCGCCGAGTGATCCGATCCTCGCACCGCCGCCGATGCCGTCGCCGATAATGGCCGCATGCCCATCCTCAACAAGGACATGGCCCTGTGCATCTCGCTGTCGGGTCGCCCATCCAACCTCGGCACCCGCTTCCACAACTTCCTCTACGACGAGCTGGGACTGAACTTCGCCTACAAGGCCTTCCGCACGGACGACATCGAGGGCGCGATCCGCGGGGTGCGGGCGCTGGGCATCCGGGGCTGCTCGGTGTCGATGCCCTTCAAGGAGGCCGTCATCCCGCTCATCGACGAGCTGGAGGAGTCGGCCGCCGCGATCGAGTCGGTGAACACGATCGTCAACGACGACGGCAGGCTCATAGCGAGCAACACCGACTACGAGGCCGTGGCGAGCCTCATCGGCAGCCACGGACTGGACCCGGCCGTTCCCGTCGTCGTCCGCGGCTCCGGGGGGATGGCGAAGGCCGTCGTCGCGGCGTTCCGGGCCGCGGGCTTCGCCGAGCTCACGGTGCTCGCACGCAACCGGGAGACCGGCACGGCCCTCGCCCGGAAGTACGGATACCGCTGGACGGCGCAGGAGCCGGCCCCCGCCCCGGCGGTGCTCGTCAACGTGACGCCGATCGGGATGGCGGGTCCGGATGCCGACGCGCTCTCCTTCTCCGAGCAGCAGCTGTCCGCGGCCCTGACCGTGTTCGACGTGGTCGCCTTCCCCGCCGAGACCCCTCTCGTGCGCGCAGCACGCGCGGCGGGCGTCCCGGTGATCAGCGGGTCCGAGGTGGTCGCATTGCAGGCTGCCCGCCAGTTCGAGCGCTACACCGGGGTGCGGCTGAGTGCCGAGCAGATCGAGCGGGCCTCGGTCTTCTCCCGGCAGGAGTGAGGTCTGCGTGAACGGCGAGCCCGTGTACCTGTCGCATCGCATCCGCGACGGCGAGCAGGTGTGGCCGGGCGACCCGGAGGTGCGTCTGGAGAGCTGGGGCGATCAGACGGCGTTCCGCCTTCAGCGGCTCACCATCGGGGAGCACAGCTCCACCCACCTGGGGGCGCCCAGCCACTACGGGGAGGGCGCTGCCATCGACGGGTTCCCTGCCGGCCTGCTGCACGGTCGGGCGCTCGTGCTGCGGTTCGAGGGGCGCACCGCAGCGGACCCGATCGGGGGCGCCGAGATCCGCGAGGCGCTCGCACGGCTCGGCGACGCCGAGGCGGAGCTGGCGATCGTGGCGACGGGATGGGCGCGGCGCTGGGGGAGTGCCGACTACTTCTCCGGCCATCCCGGGGAAGCCGGGCCGCCCGGGCTGGACGCGGAGGCCGCGGAGCTGCTCGCCGCTCGCGGCTTCGCCGTGGTGGGCATCGACGGCCCGAACATCGACGCCGGGGGCAGCGTCGCGGAGGCCACAGCGGCCGGGCGCGCACTCGCGCGCCGAGGCGTGTACCACCTGGAGAACCTGACGCTCGTGCCGGCGAGCCTGCCGCCGTTCCTGGAGTACACCCTCGCCCCGCTGCGCATCTGCGGCGGCAGCGGCTCGCCCTGCACGATCGCGGTGGCCGGCGCGGCCTGGTGCTGAGCCGGGCGGTGCCGAGCTCGCGGCGCAGCCTCGTGCCGACGACGGGAGGTCGCCGCGCCCGGCCGGACTGCAGCGGAGGCCGCCGTCTCCTCCCCGCGCTCAGCGGAAGGGACTCAGGCCAATCTGGTTGCGATACGTCACCATCTCGCCCACGTGGTGCACGAGATGACCGGTCAGCGGCCAGCGCACGAGGAACGCGACCGGCTGGTCCCACATCCCGTACAGCCAGCCGAAGACCTCCCGGTCGACTTCCGCCTCGGCCAGAGCCCCCGCCGCGTCGGTCGGCGCGTTCAGCCCGTCCGGCTCGAGGGTTCCCAGGAAGTCGCGGACATGGGCGAAGACCTCGGCATGGTACTCCCGCAGCGCGGACGCGTCGGACGGGGTGAACCACTCCTGCTGCACCTCCTGCAGCCCGGCGCCGCCGGTCCAGGCGCGTGCGTCGAGCCCTTCGACGTCCTGGGGGACGGCGGGAGGCCGTCCGAGCACGTGCAGCGCCAGCTGGGCGTGGCGCGCCGTGTGATACAGCGCCCAGGCGATCGAGTTCGAGCCGGGCAGCGGTTCCAGCTGCCGCTGAGGCGGCACGAGGTCGAGGACCTGGCTGCTCAGACGGGCGAGGGTGTCGTCGAGATCCTGCACGAGGTAGTCGGCGATGAGCACGCTGCGATGCTAGCCGCCGGGCGCAGCCGGGAGGGAGCCCTTGCGCGGCGCAGGCGCACTGTGGCATGGGCGGTGCAGCGCCGTGTGCGGCCCCTGCGCGGCGAGGGGCACGCAGGGGGCGCGGTGTACGTGGGTATGCGCCTCCGTCGAGCCCGCCCCGCGCTCTGTGGACAGCTGCAGCGCGTGCTGTCGGCAGACGCATACTGGCGTCCGGAGCCGCGCAACGGCGCGCGGCGGTCATCGAGGCTGCGCTCGCGCAGAGGAATGGAGCACCGAGATGTGGTGGACCAGGCCTGGTGGCACACCTGCTGACTGATGGTGCATCGCAGCGTCCATCTGGCCTGGGTCGTATGCCTGATCGCATCGGCGCTCTGGGCCTTCCTCGCGCTGCGAGCCCTCGATGAAGGCGGTGTCCTGGCCCCCGGGCATCAGATCTGGGCACAGGAGGTGTCGCCCGAAGCGTCCGCGCCCGAGGTGATCGACGCACTGGAGCGCTTCGCCGAGACGTCAGGAGCCGAGGTGGTCAAGTTCGCCTCCGATCCGCACGACCCCGTCGGTGCCCGGCATCTCTACATCGCCGGCGCAGGAGGGGTGGGGGAACGATGGCTCGTCGACGGCTACCCCGACTTCAGCGCGGACATCCGCACGACCGTGCATCCTGTCCACGAGCTGCCGGCTTCCAGCCTCGGCGGCTACTACCTGGTGCTCGGGTCGGAGGGCGCCGCGAGCGGGCTGCACGGCGCTCTCGCGCGGCTCGGGCTCTCGGGTCCGATGGCGCCGCATCCGGGGCTTCCCGTGGTCCTCGCGCTCGTCGCCTACGGGCCGATGCTGTGGTGCTTCGTGCTCGCGGCGCTCGGCGTCGTCGTGCTGGTGGGCTGCGGCGTCCTCCTCAACGCGAAGGCGTACGGGATCGTGCGTCTGCACGGCCATTCCCTTCTGCGCATCCTGCTGCGGGACCTCGGCTGGCTGCTTCCTCGCGCGGCGCTCGCGACCGTCGCCGTGACGACCGTGTCGATTCCGGCGCTGACGCTGTACAACGGCGCTCGTCGGCTCCTGGACTTCTGTGCGCTCGCCGCCGAGCTCTTCGCCGTGCTCGCGGCCGTTGCCGTCGCGACTCATGTCCTGGCCCTGGCCATGGTGCATCGCGCGCCCCTCGTCCGCGCCATCAAGGGGGAGCTGCCCGTGGGCGTCAGTCTGTCGGCCGCCTACGCGATCCGGCTGCCGGCGCTGCTCATCGCGACCGCGGTGGTCTTCTCGGCGGTGCAGGGCATGCAGCTCGTGCTCGCACGCGAGAGCGCGCGGCCGTTGTGGGCGTCTGCCGGGCAGGCCGTCTATCCGATGCTCAACGGCAGCGTCACCGGACAGCGCGATGCACTGGATGCGCGCACGGGAGCGATGATCCGGCAAGCCGATGCCGCGGGGGAGGTCGTGCTGGCGGTGGTGCTGGACGCCGGCACGGTCTGCCAGGCTGCGGCGTGCATCGGACGACAGCTGCTCGTGGTCAACGACGGCTATCTGCTGCAACAGCAGGTCGTGGACGCGGACGGCGTGCGCATCCAGCCGTCGAGCGCGCCGAGGCTGCTCCTGCCGCCGGAGCTTCAGCCGCTCGCGGACCGCATTCGCGAGGGCGCGCGGTCCTGGCTCGGCCATGCGAGCCGCGGGGCCTCGACGCAAGAGGCCCTGCCGCTCGCCGCCGTGCCGCTCGCCGAACGGCCGCTGTTCAGCTACGGCTCGGTCTTCGACGCGCGCGCCCCTTCGCAGCTGCTGGGCCCGATCGTGCTTGCCCTGCCGGCCGCGTCGCGGCTGCTCTCGGACGACTCGCTCGCAGCGCACGCGAGCACGGGAGGGGTCGTGTTCATCGACCCGAGCACAGCGCTGGCGCGGGTCGAGGCCAGCGGCCTTGGCGCCTATGTCATCACCCTCAACCCCGTCGCGCAGAACGCCGCGCAGCAGCACCGCGCGCTGCTGCGGGAGTTCCGCCTGCAACTGGCGAACGTCGCGTCAGCGCTGAGTGTCGTGTTCTTGAGCGCATTGGCCGTCGCGATCGTCTACACGCGCCGCTCGGCGCAGGCGATCTTCGTGAGGCACGTCAGCGGATGGTCCTTCATCCGGACGCACCGCCTCCTCCTGCTGATCGAGGTGAGCCTCGCCCTCGTGATGACGGGCTGGACGGCGCTGCAGACGGCCGGAGCGCTCGCCGCCTCGGGACGACCGGAAGCCGGCCTCCTCGGCAGGACGCTCGCGCTCGGCGGCGCTGAGCCTCTGGCCACTGCCGGCGTCGCCCTCGCGAGCCTCGTGCTGCTCGCCGCGGCGGTTGCCGCGATGACCGGGCGCCTGATCCGCAGTCGATCGGCGGACGCGTGAGCGAGGCAGCCGCCCGGCAGGCGGATCCCGCACTCCGCGGAACGCGGCTGGGCAAGGCGTTCGGGCAGCGAGTGCTCTGGCGCGAGCTCGACATCCGCGTCCACGCCGGGCAGATGCTCGCGCTTGTCGGCCCGAGCGGCTCGGGCAAGTCCACCCTGCTGAACTGCCTCGGCCTGCTCGAGAGCCTCGATCACGGGTCGATCACGATGTCGGGTCGCGAGGTCACCCGTCTGGGCGCGGGGCGTCGGCGGCGGCTGCGCAGGGACACCCTCGGCTACCTGTTCCAGAACTACGCGCTCATCGACAATGCGACGGTGCGGCAGAACCTCGACGTGGTCACCGCCGTCATGCCGCGCAGAGGTGAGCGAGGTGCCGCGTCGGCAGTGCGCGGCGGGCCCGCCGCTCGCCGCGGGGCGAGTCGCGAGATGCAGCGAGAGGCGCTTCAGAGGGTCGGGCTGCTCGGCCGGGAGCGGGAGCGGGTGTTCAACCTCTCCGGAGGCGAGCAGCAGCGGGTGGCGCTCGCGCGGCTGCTCGTGAAACGGCCGGCGATCGTGCTGGCCGATGAGCCGACCGGGGCGCTCGACCGCGTCAACGCGGAGATGGTGATCGGCGTGCTTCGCGAGCTCAGCGGGCAGGGGTGCGCGATCGTCGTCGCCACCCACGACGCGGCGGTCGCGGCCGCCTGCGACGCTCTGCTGGACCTCGCTGCGGCGTCGTCGTCGTAGTGCTGTTCGCTCGGCTCGGGCGCGGGGACGGCGGAGCGTGCCGCCGCTCGCCGCGCCCTGCGCAGCCTGCCCCTGCGCGCGACTAGACCGGCAGGGGCTCGATGCCCTGGCGCAGGCGGATGATCTCGCGGGCGTGCTCGTCCAGGCGGCGGTCCTCCTCGCTGACCGGGACGAACTGGCGCACGGCGGTCGCGTGACCGTCCTCGCCGAGGTTCACGAAGACGCTCATACAGGTGGTCGTGAGCGCCATCGCCCCCGGCTGGGCGACCGGGGCGGACATCACCCGGATCGCGAGGTGCATGCTGTGCTCGGTCGTGTGGATGAGCCGTGCGCGCAGCTGCACGACGTCTCCGATGTGGATGGGACGCAGGAAGTGGATGCCGCCGGAGTAGACGGCGACCGCGTGCTCGGAGGACCAGGACGCGGCGGTCGCGAAGGCGACCTCGTCGATCCAGCGCATCACCGTGCCGCCATGCGCGTTGCCGCCGTAGTTGACGACAGAGGGCTGGGCGAGGAAGCGGAAGGTGGTCCACGGCGCCGTGCCGGCATCCGTGTACGACTGCGCGAGCATCGCGTCGCGGATCACCCTGCGGGCCGCGAGCCGCTCCGCCGCTCCGCTCTGCAGCAGCGCGTCCCGCTCGCTGCGCGGCTCCCATGTCGGAACGGGGCGGGAGCGGCCGTCCTCGCCGACGGCCACGAACACCAGCAGGCAGTCCGCAGCACGCACATACTCCTGGGTCTCCAGCTCCGCTGCCTCGATGACCACGGCGACCTGCATGCTCGTGCGACCCGTGTCGATGATGCGTGCAGAGGCCTGCACGATCTGCCCTGGCGCGATGGGGCGGCGGAAGCGCACATTGCCCACATAGGCGGTCACGCAGTGCGCGCCCGCCCAGGCCACGGCGCAGGCGTAGCCGGCACGGTCGATCCACTCCAGCACGCTGCCGGCTGCCACCGTGCGGCCGCCCGCGGCGGCGTCCTGCGGCGCGGCGAGGAATCGCAGGGTGACGCGGTCCTCCGACATGCTGCCCCTTCCGTCGGGCACCCCGTCTGGGCGCCGGGCCCCCGACTCCGCCCAGCGTAGCGAACCGCGCCGCGGGCCTTCAGCGTCGGAGCACGCGCGTCCAGGCGTCGATCCCGACGGCGAGCAGCAGGATCACGCCCAGGGTGATCTGCTGGAACAGCGCGTTGACGCCGAGCAGGTTGAAGCCGTTGCCGATGAGCGCGATGAACAGCACGCCCACGACGGTGCGCCAGATCGCGCCCTCGCCGCCGAGGATCGAGGTGCCTCCGACGACGATGCCGGCGAGCACCGTGAAGGTGAGCGCGGTGCCGGCGCTCGCCTGGGCGCTGAGCACGCGGGAGGTGTCCATGATCCCGCCCAGGCCCGCCGCGGCGCCGCTGAGCGTGAAGGCGAGGATGCGCACGCCGGCGACCCGGATGCCCGCGAGGCGGGCGGCCTCCGCGTTGCCGCCGGCCGCGTACAGGTACCGGCCGACCGTCGTGCGCGCGAGCAGCACGCCGAGGACGACCACCACCACGAGCATGACCCAGATCGAGGTGCGCACGCCGAGGAACGGCGTCTGCGCGATCGCGGCGAAGTCGGGCCGGTTCGTCAGCACGATGAGATTGCCGCCGGTGACCACGCTGGACACGCCGCTCACGATGAAGGACATCGCGAGCGTGGCGATCAGCGCGTTGATGCGCAGCAGCGTGCTCACGACCCCGTTGATCGCCCCCACGATCGTGCCGACCGCGAGGCCCCCGATGATGCCGGGCACGATGCCGAAGGCGATCGCGAGCTGAGCGGACACGACCCCTGACAGCGCGTAGGTGGCGCCCACGGACAGGTCGATGCCGCCGCCGACGAGCACGAGCGTGCCCGCTGCGGCGATCATGAGCGTCGCGGACTGTTGGTCGAGGATGTTCAGCAGGTTCACGGGGTTGAGGAAAGGCCTGCTGCCGATCGCGAGCACCGCGAACAGGACCAGGAACGGGATGAGGATGGCGATCGAGCGCCAGCGGATGCGGGACAGGGCGGTCGTCATGCTTCCTCTCCGAGAGCTTCGGCGAACGCGGCCACGAGGACGTTCTCCTCGGTCATGCGGTCGTCGTGGAGTTCGGCCGAGACGCGCCCGCCGCGGATGACGAGGACGCGATGGGCGAGGCCGAGCACCTCCTCCGCGTCGGAGGAGATGACGATGATGCCCAGGCCCTTCGCAGCCTGAGCCGTGAGCAGCTCGTAGATCGCGCGCCGCGAGCCGACGTCGACCCCGCGCGTGGGCTCGTCCGCGATGAGCACCCGGCGGGCGCGCTGCATCGCCCGGGCGAACAGCACCTTCTGCTGGTTGCCGCCCGACAGGGCGGCAACAGGGCGCCGGTCGTCGCCCTGCACCGTCACCTCGCCGAGCAGCTGCGCGGCCTCTCGGCGCTCGCGTCCGGTGCGCACCCAGCCGCCGGGAGCGAGCCCGCGCAGGTTCGCGAGGGTCACGTTCTCGCGGACGGAGCGCTGCAGCACGAGCCCCTGCTCCTTGCGCGACTCGGGCACGAGGAAGACCCCGCTCGCGAGCGCCTGGGGGATGCTGGCCCGCCGCAGCGCACGGCCGGCGACGCTGACCTGGCCGCTGCGCCTGGCGGCGCCGAAGATGGCCTGGGCGATCTCGGTGCGACCCGCGCCGACGAGCCCGGCGAGACCGAGGATCTCACCGGCGTGTAGCCGGAAGCTCACGCCGTCCACCCCGGGCGCGCGCAGCTCCCGCACCTCGAGCACCACCGGTGCGTCCGGCGGCAGCGGCGGCTTGGGCGGGAACACGGAGGTCAGGGTGCGCCCGAGCATGCCCTCGATGAGGCTCGCCTCGGTCTCCGCGGCGGCGCGCGCGGTGCGCACGAGCCGGCCGTCGCGCAGGATCGTCACGGTGTCGCACAGCTGCAGCACCTCGGAGAGGAAGTGCGAGATGAGCACGACGGTCACCCCGGAGGCGGCCAGCGAGCGGACGATCTCGTGCAGCCGGGCCGCGTCCTGGCGCGACAGCGCCGCCGTCGGCTCGTCCATGATGATGAGCGACGCGCCCCGGGCGAGTGCTCGGAGGATCTCCACCTTCTGCTGGTCGGCGGTGCGCAGGGTGCCGACCACGGCGTCGCCGGGCAGCTCGAACCCGGTGCGCTCGGACAGCTCGGCGTAGCGCCGCCGCAGCGCCCGGCCGTGCAGGAAGCCCGCCGAGGCGGGCTCGGAGCCGAGGAACACGTTCTGCGCGACCGTGAGGGAGGGCACGAGCGCGAGCTCCTGCGCGATCGTGGCGATGCCGGCCGCGAGGGCCTCCCGGGGCGAGCGGAAGCTCATCGGGCGACCGTCCACGAGGAGCTCTCCCTCGTCGGCCGTGTACAGGCCGGCGATGATCTTGCTCAGCGAGGACTTCCCCGCCCCGTTCTCGCCGACGAGGCCGTGCACGCTGCCGCGCGCGATCGTCAGGTCGATGCCATGCAGGACCCGGGTCCCGCCGAAGCTCTTGCCGATCCCCCTCAGGTCGACATGAGCCTCGACGGAACCCGGGAGGTTGCCGTCAGCGCTCACGCGTTACCCGGGCCACTCGGGCGTGAACTGGCTGACGGTCGCCTTCGTCATGACCCCGTTGTTCGGGAATCCGGCGAAGGGGTCGATGCCTCCGGACTTCTTGCCCGAGGTGATGGCGTCGATGAGGGCCTGCATCCCGAGCTTGCCCTCGGTGGCGGGAGCCTGCACGACGTCCGCGAACCAGGCCCCGGAGGTGACGCCCTTCACTGCGGCCTCGCTGCCGCCGAAGCCGACCTCCGCGATCTGGCCGGTCTTGCCCACCGCGGCCAGCGCCTGGTCGGCGCCCTGCAGCCCCTGGTCCGATCCGACGATCGTGTTGATCTCCGGGTGCGCCTGCAGCATGTCCTGCACCGCCTTCAGGGCGGTGGCGGGCGTGAAGAAGGACTCGCCTTCGGCGACGACGGTCACGGGAGAGCCCTTGGTCGCGTCGTCGAAGCCCTGCCGGATGGCGACGTCGAGGGCCGAGGCCTTGATGTCGTAGAGGTAGCCGACGTTGCAGGGGTCGAGGTTGCCCGCCTTGCACGCCGCGACGGTCTGCTCCCCGAGGGTGTGGCCGAGCTTCGTGGGCACGAAGGTGACGTTGCCCGACAGGCCGTCCACCTGCGGCTCCAGCGTGGACAGGTCGGAGCCGAGGATCTGGTCGATGTTCACGACCGGGATCCCCGCGGCGATGGCCTGCTGGACCGCGGGCACCAGACCGGCGCCGAAGATCGGCTGGGTGATGATGCCGTCGTACTTGCCCGAGGTCACCGCGTCCTGCAGCTGGGTGAACTGGGCCTGCGGGTCGTTGTTGGCGTCGAACACGGTGACGACCGCGTTGTTCGCCGATGCGACCTGCTTCGCCGCGTCGAGCATCGGTGCGTCGTAGCTGTTGGCCACGGCGAACGACATGTACGCGATCTGAAGCGGCTCCGAAGAGCCGGACTGGGTCGAGCCGGAGCCGCTGCTCCCGCCCGACGCGCAGCCCGCCAGCGCGAGCGCGGCCGCCGAGACGGCCGCCCCGAGCATGACGGCGCTGCGCACAGGGTGCGCTGTGATACGCCTCTTCATGTGATTTCTCCTTTGAAATCAGGGCGAGGAGGATCGGCCCGCAGCCACGGGACGATGACCCCCAACGGCTCAAATATCTGCCCTGGCAGGGACCCTGTCAAGGATTTTTGAGACTCAGTCTTTTTTGGGGGCGCGGTGCGGAAATCGCGTCGTCAGGCAGGCGGGTCGGGGGCGGAGGGCGCGGGGGCGCCGAAGGCCTCCTCAAGCTCCCGTTCCTGGACCGCCTTGCGTATCCGGCCGCGGAAGGCGAACCAGCCGACGAACAGCAGCGGGATGATCACGACCAGCAGCCCGACCGTGTACGTGCCGACCGGATAGTCCAGGGCCATGAGCACCAGCACGCCCAGCAGGAAGGCGAGCGTGAGATAGCCGGTGAACGGCGCGCCGAACAGGCGGAACGCGGGACGCACCAGGCGGCCCTGCTTCGCCCAGCGCTGCAGCTGCATCTGGCAGAGCATGATGATCGCCCAGCTGGAGATGATGCCCAGCGCGGCGACGTTGAGCACGATCTCGAAGGCGTCCTGCGGGACGACGGCGTTGAGGCCCACGCCCACCAGCCCGAAGGCGACCGTGAGGAGCATGCCGCCGTAGGGGACTCCGCTCTTGTTCATCCGCGCCGTGAAGCGCGGCGCTGCCCCGTTCAGCGACATCGAGTGCAGCACCCGCCCGGTGGAGTACAGGCCCGAGTTGAGGCTGGAGATCGCGGCCGTGAGCACGATCGCGTTCATCACCGAGCCGATGACCGCGCCCAGCTGCGGGCTGCCCAGATGCGAGAAGAAGGTGACGAAGGGGCTCTGGTCCGCGGAGTACGCCGTGTACGGCAGCAGCAGTGACAGCAGCAGGATCGAGCCGCAGTAGAACACCGCGATGCGCACGAGCACCGAGTTGATCGCCTTGGGCATCAGCTTCGCCGGGTTCTCGACCTCGCCGGCGGCGGTCCCCACCAGCTCGATGCCCGAATACGCGAACACCGCGCCCTGCGCGACGACGATCGCCGGCAGGAGACCCTGCGGGGCGAAGCCGCCGTTGGCCAGCGCCATCGGGATGCCGGTGGCCCCGGCGTCGGTCGGCCAGCCGAAGGCGAGGAACACCGCGCCGACCACGAGGAACAGCACGAGCGCCGCGACCTTGATGAGCGCGAACCAGAACTCCATCTCGCCGAACAGGCGCACCGAGGCGAGATTGATGCCCAGCACGATCGCCAGGGCGATCAGGGCCAGCAGCCACTGCGGGACGACGGTGAAGGCCGACCAGTACTGCACGTACAGGGCGGCCGCGGTGGAGTCGACGATGCCGGTCATCGCCCAGTTGAGGAAGTACATCCAGCCGGCGACGAACGCCGCCTTCTCCCCGAGGAACTCCCGGGCGTAGGAGACAAAGGAACCCGAGGAGGGCCGGTGCAGCACGAGCTCGCCCAGCGCGCGGAGGATGAGGAAGCCGAAGAAGCCGCAGACGGCGTACACCAGCACGAGGATCGGGCCGGCCTGCGCCAGCCGTCCGCCGGCCCCGAGGAACAGCCCCGTCCCGATCGCGCCGCCGATCGCGATCATCTCCAGGTGCCGCGGCTTCAGCTCCTTGCGGTAGCCGATCTGCTCGCGGCCGAACTGCGCCGGCGTCTCATCGACGGGCCGCCCGCCGATGATCGCGGCCGGCTCCTTGTCGACTGCCCCCATGGGGACACTGTAGAGCCAGCGCGTGCCCGGCCGTCGGCCGGGCAGGTGTCACACCCCGGCCGCGCGCAGCCGGGGCAGCACCTCCTCGCCGTACAGGCGGAGGAAGCGGAGCTGGTCGGGGCCGGGGGCGTGGAACACGAGGTGCCGGAACCCCAGGCGCACGTACTCGAGGATCTTCTGGACATGCTCGTCCGGGTCGGTGGAGACGATCCATCGCGACGCCGCGCGCTCGACCGGGAGAGCGGCGGAGAGCCGCTCCATCTCGATCGGGTCCTCCACGCCGGTCTTCTCCTCGGGCGTGAGCGCGAGGGCGGCCCAGTGGCGGGTGTCCTGCATCGCCCGCTCGAGCTCGGTGTCGAAGGAAACCTTCATCTCGATGAGGGTGTCGACCTCGTCCGCCTCACGGCCGGCCTTCTGCAGGCCCTCCGCCAGAGCGGGCATGAGCGTGTCCGTGTAGAGCGAGGGGGCCTTGCCGGAGGTGGTGATGAAGCCGTCGGCGATACGGCCGGCCAGGCGCGTCGCCGCCGCTCCGGCACCGCCGATGTAGATCGGCACCGGCGTGGCCGGGCGGTCGTAGATGGTCACGTTCCGGGCGGTGAAGAACTGCCCCTCGTGGGTCACGCGGTCCTCCGACCAGAGCCGCTGGATGAGCTGCACGGCCTCCTTGAGACGGGCGAAGCGCTCCTTGATGTCCGGCCACTCGTAGCCGAGCGGCACCTCGTTCAGCGACTCGCCCGAGCCGACCCCGAGGATGACGCGCCCCGGGTAGAGCAGCCCGAGGGTGCCGAAGGCCTGGGCGACGAGCGCGGGATGCCAGCGGAAGCTCGGGGTGAGCACCGAGGTGCCGATGAGGATGCGCTCGGTGCTCGCGCCGACCGAGCCGAGCCACGGGAAGGCCGCCGGGGCATGTCCGTCGGTGTGCTTCCAGGGCTGCAGATGGTCGGAGATGAACACCGAGTCGAAGCCGGCCTTCTCGGCCTCGATGGAGAAGTCGATCAGCTCGCGGGGGCCGAACTGCTCGGCCGACGCCTTGTATCCGAGAGTGAGAGGGCGGGTCACGGCTCCAGACTACGCTCGCGGCTGCGCGGGCTCGGGGGGTGCTGCTCGCACTGACGCGCCTGGATACCCGCGAGGCGCGGCAGGCATGCACGGCGAAGCTGGGAAACCCCGGTGAGCGGGGTAGTCTGGGCAGGTGGCATTCGGGGGTCGCCGAAGGCAGCAGCACGCCGAGCGGCAGGCGGTCGGGGAGGACGAGGCGTCACGCGCGGACGCACTCGTGGGGCCCGTGGACTGGCGCGCCTTTCCCGAAGGCACGCAGCGATGGACCTTCGACGCGCCCAGCGGCCGCCTGGCCGCCGTGAGCCTCGGGCCCGCGGACGGCGAGCCGGTGCTCCTTCTTCCCGGCGCCACGGGCTCGAAGGAGGACTTCCTGCTCATGCTGCCGGTCATCGCGCAGCGCGGCTACCGCGTGCACAGCGTCGATCTCGCCGGGCAGTACGAGTCCTGGCAGGCCGGGCCGGACGCGAACGGCGAGTACAGCTGGGAGCTCTACGTCTCCGACACGATCGCCCTGCTGGAGCATGTGGGCGCCGCGCACCTGCTCGGATATTCCTTCGCCGGTCAGGTCGCCCAGCTGGCCGCCCTGCGGCGGCCGGAGCTGGTGCGCTCGCTCGCTTTGCTGTGCGCTCCGCCTGCGGTGGGCAACAGCTTCCGCCGCATCAAGCGGGTCGGCTGGATCTCGGCCTTCTCCTCGGCATCGGTGGGCGCCTCGCTGATGATCTGGGGCATCAACCGCAACCTCAACGGTGTGGACTACGCGCGCCTGGCCTTCGTGCGCTCCCGCTTCGCGTACACCCAGCGCGAGAGCGTGGACGACATCGTGGGGCTCATGATGGACGTTCCCGACATCGTCGAGGCGGTGCGCGCCCTGCCCATCCCGAAGCTCGTGGCAGCAGGGGAGCACGACCTGTGGACCGTCGCGGACCACATCGCCTATGCGCAGAGCATCGGGGCGGACATCGCGATCTACCGCACCGGGCACTCTCCCTGCGAGACGACGCCCAACCAGCTCAGCCGCGACCTCGTCGCGCTCTACGCGGCCGCCGCGACGGCCGCCTGAGCGTCGGGGCGCGGCCGCCCGCCGCGAGTGCGAGCGCGAGTGCGAGCGCGAGGGACGGGCTACGCCTCGGCCTGGCCGCTCCCGGAGCGTCCGGAGTCGGCCTGACCCGGCGGCGTGCTGGCCGGGCGCCCCGCCGGGGTGCTCCCGGGGAGCCGCGCCTGGGTGCTCCCGGGGTGCCCCGGCTCGCCGTCCAGCTCCCGCAGCTCCGCGGAGCGGGCGTGCAATGCGCGCTGCTGCGCGAGCGAGGGCAGCCGCTGCCAGCGCTTGCGGGCGCGGCGATGGACGAAGGGGCGCGACTCCGGCCAGTTCGCCTTCACCGTCGTGCCCACCCAGCCCAGCCGTCGGCCCAGCGACGAGAAGGTGTCGAAGGGGCGAGCCGAGATGCCGACCCGCCAGCCGGGGTCGTAGCTGATCGTCATCCACGGCCGCACCTGGTAGGTGAGATCCATGTCGTCGTGGATGCCCGGATGGTCGACGTGCGCGGTCGTGCGCATCTGCGCCCACACCTCCCGGCGCATCGCGAAGTTCGAGCCGAAGATGGGGGCGTGCCCGAAGTACGGGGTGAGCACCGCGTACATGCCGCCGATGTAGAGCTTCGTGCCGATCCAGTTGATGATCCGGCGGGGCCCGTAGAAGTCCCCGTGGCCGACGAGCATGTCCAGCCCCGGCTCGGCCTCGAAGACCGCGAGCGCGTGCTCGATCCAGTCCACCGGGGGCCGGGAGTCCGCGTCGAGCCGGAAGATGATGTCGCCCGAGGCGGCGTCGTAGCCGGCGGACACGGCGGGCCAGATGCCGATCTGCTTCTGCAGCACCACGCGGGCGCCCGCATCCCTCCCGACCTGGGCGGTCTCGTCCTCCGAGTCGTTGTCCACGACGACGATCTCGTCGGGCCGTCGGGTCTGCGCCGTCAGGTCCTGCAGGCAGCGCCGGAGGAAGCGGGCGTCGTTCCGTGAGGGAACGACGACACTGACGGTCGTCACGGCTATAACCTAACGGTTCCCTGTGAAGGCGCGCGTATCCACGGTCCCCGCGCCGAAACATCGCCGTCGCATTGCCTCGCTAGGCTCATCGCCATGGCGGATCGGGAGCGGTTCGGATTCAGCCTCGCCGACCGGGCGCAGGCGGGTGCGGAGCTGCCCGAGCAGCTGCGTGCCGAGGTGCACCTCCTGGGCGAGCTGCTGGGCCGGATCCTCGTGGAGTCCGGGGGCCCCGGACTGCTGCACGACGTGGAGCGGCTGCGCGCGGCGACGATCGCCGCGTACGGCGCGGCGGAGCTCGGCTCGATCGCGGAAGCCGAGGCGATCGTCGACTCCTTCAGCGCCGAGCGCGCCGAGGAGGTGGCCCGCGCCTTCACCTGCTACTTCCACCTCGCGAATCTCGCCGAGGAGCACCATCGTGCGCGGGTGCTGCGCAGCAGGGACAGCGCCGACGCGCCGGGGACCGCCGCGGCGCTGGAGGACTCCCTGCCCGCGGCGATCGCGCGCCTGCGCGAGGAGCTGGGCGAGCAGGAGGCCGCCCGGCGGCTGGCCGCCCTGGAGTTCCGCCCGGTGTTCACGGCCCACCCGACGGAGGCGCGCCGGCGGGCGGTCGCGGCGAGCATCCGGCGCATCTCCGAGCTCATGCACGAGCGGGAGGACCCGCGCACCGGCGGGCGCGCGCTCGAGGAGAACACGCGCCGGCTGCTGGCGGAGATCGACGTGCTGTGGCGCACCGCCCCGCTGCGGCAGCAGCGGCCCACCCCGCAGGACGAGGTGCGCACGGTGATGACGGTCTTCGACGAGACCCTCTTCGGCCTGGTCCCCGCCGTGTATCGCCGCCTGGACAACTGGCTGCACGGGGGCACCGAGGCCGGAGCGGGGCGCGCCGCCCCGCTCGCCCCGGACTTCCTGCGGTTCGGCAGCTGGATCGGCGGCGACCGGGACGGCAACCCCTTCGTGACCGCCGAGGTCACCCTGGAGGCGGCTCGGATCGCGGCCGAGCACGTGCTGCTCGGGCTGGAGCGCGCCACCCGGCGCATCGGCCGCGCGCTGACCGTGGCGGAGGCGACCGCGCCGTCCACGGACGCTTTGCTCGCGCTGTGGGCGGAGCATGCCGCACGGCTCGGCCCGCTCGCGGAGGCGATCGCCACCCGCGCGCCGGGGGAGCCGTACCGGCGGGTGCTGCTCGCCATCGCCGAGCGTATCGCCGCCACACGCACGGGGCAGGACTCCTCCCGCTACTCGGGCCCGGAGGAGCTGCTGCGCGAGCTGACGGTCGTGCAGGACTCCCTGCGCGCGGGCGGCGCCGCGCGGGAGGCGTACGGCGAGGTGCAGAGTCTGATCTGGCAGCTGCGCACCTTCGGCTTCCACCTCGCCGAGCTCGAGGTGCGCCAGCACTCGAAGGTGCACGCCGCGGCGCTGGAGAACGCCCGGGCGGGCAGGCTGGACGAGCCGCAGACGGCCGAGGTGCTCGCCGTCTTCCGGGCGATCCGCGCCCTGCAGGACCGCTACGGGCCGCTGGCCGCGCGACGCTACATCGTGTCCTTCACCCGCTCGGCGGAGGACCTCGCGAACGTCTACGAGCTCGCGCGCCTGGCCGCGGGGCCGGACGGCGAGCCGCCGGTCCTGGACGTCATCCCGCTGTTCGAGACCTTCGACGACCTGCAGGCCAGCACCCGGATCCTCGACGAGCTGCTGGAGCATCCGGTCGTCCGCCGGCGGCTGGAGGAGACCGGCAGGCGGGTGGAGGTGATGCTCGGCTACTCCGACTCGTCGAAGGATGTCGGGCCGGTCGCCGCGACCCTCGCCCTGTACGACGCTCAGGCACGGATCGCCCGCTGGGCGCAGGAGCACGACATCGTGCTCACCCTGTTCCACGGCCGCGGCGGAGCGCTGGGCCGCGGCGGGGGCCCGGCGAACAAGGCGGTGCTCGCGCAGCCGCCCGGCTCGGTGGACGGCCGCTTCAAGGTCACCGAGCAGGGCGAGGTGATCTTCGCGCGCTACGCGGACGCGGAGATCGCCGCCCGTCACATCGAGCAGGTCGCCGCGGCGACGCTGATGGCCTCGGCGCCGTCCAACGAGCAGCGCACCGCCGCGGCGGCGGAGGAGTTCGCCGGCCTGGCGGCGCGGCTGGACGAGGTGTCGCGCCACCGCTACCGCGCCCTCGTGGACGCGCCGGGCTTCGCCGCCTGGTTCGCGCAGGTGACCCCGCAGGAGGAGATCGGGCTGCTCGCCCTCGGCTCGCGCCCCGCCCGGCGCGGGCTCTCGCTGGAGTCGCTGGAGGACCTGCGAGCGATCCCCTGGGTGTTCTCCTGGACGCAGGCCCGGATCAACCTCACCGGCTGGTACGGCCTGGGCAGCGCCCTCGCGGCCGTCGAGGACACCGGGCTGCTGCGTGCCGCCTACGCGCGATGGCCGCTGTTCTCCACGATGATCGACAACGTCGAGATGTCGCTGGCGAAGACGGACCCGCGCATCGCGCGGCGCTACCTGGAGCTCGGCGACCGGGACGAGCTCCGCGAGGCCGTGCTGGAGGAGCTCAGGCTCACCCGCGAGGGCGTGCTGCGCACGACCGGGGCGGAGGAGATCCTCGAGCGCAAGCGGGTGCTGCGCCGCGCGGTGCAGCTGCGCAGCCCCTATGTGGACGCGCTCTCGCTCATCCAGCTGCGCGCGCTCCGGGCGCTGCGCTCGGGCACCGCCGCCGACGTGAACGCGGCGCAGCGGCTCCTGCTGCTGTCGGTGAACGGCGTGGCGGCGGGGCTGCAGAACACCGGCTGAGCGGGCAGGCGCCTGTGCGATCCTCGCGGCCGGGCCGCCGCAGGGGTAGCGTCGTCCCGTGATCGCCAGGGGGCTGCGCCGCGCCGGGATCGTCGCAGCGCTGGCGGCGACGGCGCTGCTCGCGGGCTGCGCCGCCAGCTCGGCAGCGCCCTCGCCGACGCCGCTGCCCACGGGCTCCGGCCCCTACCCGGCGGTCGCGGCGGTGCAGCCGAAGCCCGCGCCCGCCCCGGACGATCCGGTGCACGACTACGCGGAGGGCGTGGTCGCGCGGATGAGCCTGCAGCAGCGCCTTGCCAGCCTGCTCATGGTGCATGTGCCCGGGACGGATCCCGCCGTCCTCAAGGCGCGGGCCGCGCAGTGGGGGGTGGGCGGCCTGATCCTCATGGGCGACAACGTGGGCGCGTCGGCGGCGGAGGTCGCCGCGATGCTCGCCGCGGCGCAGCCGGACCCCGGCCTGCCCCTGCTCACGGCCGTGGACGAGGAGGGCGGCGAGGTGCAGCGCCTGCCCGGGGACGTGTGGCCGGCCGGGATCGAGCTGGCGCGCGAGGGGCCGGAGGCGACCGCCGCGGCCTTCGCCGACCGCGGGGCGCTGGTCGCCTCGGCGGGGATCGCGATCAACTTCGGCGTGGTGGCGGACACGACCGACGACCGGGCGTCGTTCATCTACGACCGGGTGCTCGGCACCACCCCGCAGGCCGCGGCGGTGAACGTGGCGGCCGCCGTGACGGCCGAGGACGCCTCGGTGTGGACCACCCTCAAGCACTTCCCGGGGCACGGCGCCGTCGCGGGGGACTCGCACAGCTCGGTCCCCCAGACGGCGATGCCCCTCGCCGACTGGGAGGCCAGCGGCGCCCTGCCCTTCCGTGCGGGCATCGAGGCGGGGGCCGAGCTCGTGATGACGACGCATATCGTGTACTCGGCGGTGGACGCGCTGCCCGCGTCGCTCTCGCCGGTGTGGCAGGGCATCCTGCGCGACGAGCTCGGCTTCCAGGGCGTGATCGTCAGCGACGACATGCTCATGCTGCAGCATTCCGGCATCCCCGCCTTCTCCGACGCCGTCGCCAACGCGGTCGCGGCCGTGAAGGCGGGCACCGACCTGCTGCTGTACGTGCTGCCGGCGGACCCGTCCGCCGAGGGCGCCGACCCGGCGGTCATCGTCGCCGGCCTCGCCGCGGCCGTCGCGGACGGGACGATCCCGCAGGCGCGCGTCACGGCGGCCGCGGTGCGGGTCGCCGAGCTCCGCCTGCGCCTGCTGCCGCCCGGGGCTCTGGGCCCGCAGTGCTTCGACGCGTGCCGGGCGGCGATCTCCTGAGGGCCCTCGCCCGGCAGGGCGCGTCACGGGAGGAAATCTGCGCGGTGTGGGAATAGGAGCCCGCGGCCCTCGCGTTGATAGGCTGTACACGGCTTTCATGCATTCGCATGAATCGTGCCATTGTCCCCGTACACGTGAGGAGCAGTCCCTTGTCCGCAACGCTTGAGATCCCCGGCTACAAGGTCGGCACCTGGACGCTCGACCCGGCCCACTCCGAGGTCAGCTTCACCGTCCGCCACCTGGCCATCAGCAAGGTGCGCGGCGTCTTCAAGGAGTTCGAGGCGACGATCACGACGCCGGAGAACCCGCTGGAGGCCTCCGTCGTGGCCAGCGCCGACGTGGCGTCCATCGACACGAAGAACGCGGACCGGGACGCGCACCTGCGCACCGGGGACTTCTTCCTCGCGGAGGAGCACCCGAAGATCACCTTCGTGTCCACCGGCGTGCGCCAGGAGGGTGACGACTTCTACGTGGACGGGGACCTCACGATCCGCGGCGTGACCAAGCCGGTGAGCTTCAAGACCGAGTTCGGCGGCTTCGGCAACGACCCGTGGGGCGGCACGCGCGCGGGCCTCACGGCGACGACGAAGGTGAACCGCGAGGACTTCGGCCTGACCTGGAACGCTCCGCTGGAGACCGGCGGCTTCCTGCTCGGGAACGACGTCACGATCACGCTCGACTTCCAGGCCGTGCTGCAGCAGGAGGCGCCGCAGGCCTGAGCCTTCCGGGACGGCGAGGCGAGGAAGGACCTCCCCGGGCTATGACGCCCCGGGGAGGTCCTTCGCGTCGGCGGGGGTCTGGCCGGGTGCGGGCCGGGCGGGCTGGGCGCCGTCGCGCTGGGGCTGTGCGCTGTCGGGCTCGGGCTCGGGCTCGTGCTCGGGGCCCGCGCTGTCGCGCTCGGCCTCGGTCGAGCTGAGCTCCTCGTGGACGCGGCGCAGGTCTTCCAGAAGCGCCCCGATGACGATCCAGTTCGCCGGGGGCGTGGCGACCCTCAGCTGGCTGGTGAGCGCCGGCAGGGCGGTGTCCGCGGGCGCGGCGGCGGCGTCGGCGTCCTCGGCACGGTCATCGGCGGCGGCGGTGGCGTTGGCGTCGGCCCCGCCGGCGGTGCCCGGTGCCGCGGCGTCCCGGTTGCGCACGCGGGCGAGCACGCGCACGTCGTGTGCTGCGCGGCGCAGCTGCTCCGCGATGTCAGCGATGATCGGGTCGGAGGCCAGGGCGGGGCTGTAGTGGTCGCACACGGTGCGGGTCATGCCGCGCACCCGGAAGAGCACGGGGTCGAGCCGTTCGAGGGTCGCGATGTCGCGTTCCAGCTGGGGCCGTCGGCGCGCGCGGCGGGGGTTGAGGCGCAGGCTCTCCTCGCCGGCGCGGACGATCGGGCGGGACTGGGAGCGTTCGTCGCGCAGGGCCCGGGAGCGCTTGAGCATGTCGGCGAGCCATGCCGGGTCGCGGGGGGTGGTGAGGGAGTCGGCCAGCCGGTCGAGGGCTGCGGCGGTGTTCCGTCCGAGCTCGGTGACGGCGAGATGCACCGGGGCGTCGAGGATCGGCGCCGCGATGAGGAGGTTCACGACCGTGCCGATGACGGCGCCGATGAGGGTCTCCACGATGCGCTCGACCGCGTAGGCCGGGTCCGAGGCGCCGAGCGCCATGACGAGCATTCCGGTGATGGCGATCTGCGTGCTGGAGGGGCTGGTGAGCCGCAGGGCCCAGCCCAGCAGCAGCGACAGCGCGATGACGACGGCGAACAGCCAGGAGGTGTGCTGCCCGAACACGAGGATGAGCGCGGAGGAGACGACGACGCCCGCGACCACGCCGACGAGCCGCTCGACGGCCTTGCTCAGGGACTGGAACACGCTGGGCTGCACGCAGAACAGCGCGGCGATCGCGCCGAAGACGGGCACCTGGGCCGGGAAGATGAGGATGCAGACGATCCAGGTGACGATGCCCGCCAGCGCGGACTTGCCGACCTGCAGGAGAGGCGTGCGGGTCTCGGTCCGCACGGCGGTGAGCCAGTTCACGCGTCCAGGCTAGCGAGGGGGCGGGCTGCGGCCGCGGCGGCTTGACGCGGAGCCCGCGGGGGCTTGAGGCGGAGGCGCGGGGCGCGGGCGACGGCCGCACGGAGCCGGCATGTTACGTCCTTGTGTCCAAGGCGCTCCCGGGCCCGGAGCACCGCGGAAAGCATGGAATATTGGATGGATGACCGAGTCGCATTCCGCCCTGCCGGGCCTGCACCGCAACCCGGGGGACGCCTGGGTGGAGGGGCCGGACGGCACGCGGATGTGGGGTCGTTTCGGTTCCGCAGGGCTGCTCATCCACGATCCGGGGCGCGGGATCCTCATGCAGCATCGCGCGGGCTGGAGCCACTTCGGGGGCACCTGGGGCATTCCCGGCGGGGCCCGGCACGAGGGCGAGCCGGCGATCGCGGCGGCGATCCGCGAGGCGGAGGAGGAGGCCGCGGTACCGCACGAGCTCGTGGAGCTGTGCTTCACGAGCGTCCTCGACCTGGGGTACTGGACGTACACGACGGTGGGCGCGGTCGCGCGTTCGAGCTTCGAGGCGCACATCCACGACGCGGAGAGCGCCGAGCTGAGCTGGGTGCCGCTGGACGAGGTGCAGCGGCTGCCGCTGCACCCGGGCTTCGCGGCGTCCTGGCCGAAGCTGCACGCCCTGCTGGAGGTGCGGCCCGTGCTCGTGGTGGACGCGGCGAACGTCGTGGGCTCCCGACCGGACGGCTGGTGGCGCGACCGCGCCGCCGCGGCCGAGCGGCTCATGGTCTCCGTGGGGGCGCTGCGCGAGGCGGGCGTCCCCGGCGCCCTGCTCGGGCAGGATGAGGTCGAGCGGGTGTGGCCCGATGTGGTCGTGGTGCTCGAGGGCCAGGCCCGGGCGGCGCTGGCAGGCGCGGCGCAGTCCGTGGTCGTGGGGGAGCGGCCCGCCCCCTCGCGGGTGACCTTCGTCGCCGCGGAGGGCTCCGGCGACGACGAGATCGTCGCACGCCTGCGGCTCGCGCAGGAGACGGAGTCGGACGCCACCGTGACCGTCGTCACCTCCGACCGCGGATTGCGCTCCCGCGCCGAAGCGGAAGGCGCCCGCGTGGTCGGCGCCACGGCACTGCGCGAGCTGCTGGACACGCTAAGCTAGGGCGGGTCGTTCGACGGCCGTCTCACGCCCCGCCGCCCGGTCCATGCCGGAGAGCGCGGCGCCCGAGCCGGCCGAGGAGCGACAAGCCACGGGCTGTGGCGCAGCTTGGTAGCGCACTTGACTGGGGGTCAAGGGGTCGCAGGTTCAAATCCTGTCAGCCCGACCGAAGTGGCGCGGAAACTCAAGGGTTTCCGAGCCACCGAAGGCTCTGAGATTTGATCCGGTCGTCACTTCACTGAGAAGCGGATCAATGTGCATCAGTGATGACGTGAACCGCCTTC